>Ga0207990_1000041_pt1 | contig 72053 bp, 65 predicted proteins | sample ETNtaG_8_FD_185780 | JGI IMG/M metagenome (GOLD analysis project Ga0207990, IMG submission 185780) | Marine microbial and viral communities from oxygen minimum zone, Eastern Pacific Ocean - ETNP201406SV75 (SPAdes) (version 2) | ecosystem: Environmental > Aquatic > Marine > Oceanic ...
ATACAACAACAGTCCATACAACAACAGTCCATATATGAATAACCCTGCAAACTTTGGCTACAACCAGCCAATTTCACCTTCTGCAGAATCCAATGAAGAGGTTGCTAAGTAATTAGTTCTATCTGATTAAGATTGATAAAGGCCAGCATATGCTGGCCTTTTTTTTTGTCAATCAAATAAAGTTTAGAGCTCTGTTGGGTAGAGTAGGGTTACTCATTTTGAACCAATTTCTTTCTAGGGTAGCGTATATGTCTCTATAGCCGATTCTATATATTAAATTATCTTTGTGTGTATCAAGTAAATCTAACTATCTCCCATACAAGCCACCATTAACATTCCCTCCAATACAGAACATACATGAAGCTTCACCATGATCTGTTCCGTTATTCCCGTTCTCAGAAATTCTTCTACCAAACTCAGAAAGCGATAGCTATTTTACATAATTGAAAGAATAATTAACAACACTGCTACCTTAATAGTTAAGTTAATGCCTGGTGTCATGTGTATATTCTATACCAGTTATGTATAACCTAAAAACACTTGACGCCTTACACAGGTCAAAATATAAACTAGACATAACTGGTATATTAAATTGACTCATTTTGGTTCCATAGTTTGGAAATATATCGCTAAAATTTAGATAAACTAATTTTGGTAATGATATATACCTAAAGTTATAATAATGGTATTATCATTTTGAGGCATAAAAAAATACTTTTAATTACTAATAGGTTATGCAGCCTTTTAGTTCGGAATATTTTTTTTGTTTGAGAAAGATTTTATAAACCTTAAAGGAGGAGAAACATGAAAGATTTATATAAAAAAATTGGAGTCACAGTTGTCGGTGCAGTAGCTACCTTCAATGTTATGGCTCTTGATGAGCTAAACGTTGCTTATTTCGAAGAATGGCCTATGCCTTTTGAGTATGCAAAACAGATTGGAGCATATGACGAAGCTTTGGGAATGAAAGTTAATTGGAAATCATTCGGTACTGGTACTGCAATGTCTGCTGCGATGGCTTCTGGCGATATTGACATATCTGTGAGTCAGGGTGTGCCACCATTTATTGTGGCAGCCTCTACAGGTCAAGACCTGCAAATTGTTGATGTAGCAGTAAGCTACGCTGACAATGACAACTGTGTTGTAGCTTCAAGACATGAAATTGACGCTAGTAATGCTTCAGAGTTAGCCGGTAAAAAAGTCTCTGTACCTATTGGCACAGCTGCCCATTATGGCTACTTGAAGCAGATGAGTCATTTTGGTGTAGATGTGGGTTCAATGCAGATAGTTGATATGGCTCCACCAGAAGGTGCAGCTGCTTTCGCTCAGGGAAGTACTGATATGTTCTGTGGCTGGGGTGGATCATTACGTCGTGCCTTAGAGCATGGTAATGTACTATTGACTGGTGCAGAAAAGACAGCCCTAGGTATCCTGGTTTGGGATGTGACTTCAGTTCCAGCAAGTTTTGCTGCAGAGCAACCGGAGGTTCTATCTACATTCTTAGGAGTTACTGCTGCTTCAAATGCTATGTGGAATTCAGGTGGATTTAGTTCTATGATGCTTCCACTAATTGCTAAAGATGCTGGTATGGATGAAGCCGCAACAGCTGATACTATGTCTACATTTGTATTCCCATCAGTGAGCTCTCAGCTTTCAAGCAGTTGGCTTGGTGGTTCTGGAGTAACTTTCCTTAAAGGAGTTGCAGATGTGTTTGTTAATAGCGGTAACATTCCTAGTGCACGTGATTCATATGCAAGCGCTGTTAATACAGATGGCTTGAATGCATTAGCTAACCAATAAAGTACCGATTATCGGACTTATATAAATGTCTGATATGTGAGTATTGTTTGACTAAAGGTGGTGCACAATGTGTACCACCTTTTTACTGGAAAATATTACCGGAGACCAAATTGAAAGGATTATCAATTGAAAATATATCTATGCGCTTTGATCTGAAAGATGGCAACTCTATTCAGGCGCTCAAAGATGTATCCCTAGAAATAGATGAGGGCCAAATTATTACAGTCCTTGGACCTTCTGGTTGCGGTAAAACCACACTACTAAATATTATCGCAGGTTTTTTATCCCCTACCGATGGACAAGTTATTCTCAATGGCCAGGTTGTTGCTGGTCCTGGTCCAGAGCGTGGTATGGTTTTTCAACAGGGAGCTCTTTTTGAATGGATGAATGTGCGTTCAAATGTAGCTTTTGGCCCTAGAATGAAGGGAATGCCTAAATCTGAACAGGACAAAAAAGTTCAACACTTGTTGGATGTTGTCGGTCTTAGTGGTTTTGAGGATAAGGCAGTTTACGAATTATCAGGCGGTATGCAACAAAGAGTTGCATTAGCTCGTTGCCTAGCAAATGACCCAGATGTAATTTTAATGGATGAACCTTTGGGAGCTTTAGATGCCCTAACACGAGAGAAAATGCAAGGTCTAGTGTTAAAGCTTTGGAAGGAAACAGGAAAAACTATATTGCTAATAACCCACTCAGTTGAAGAGGCGGTTTTGCTTGGTGAGCGCTTACTTATATTAGCTCCAAGACCAGGAAGGGTGCACAAAGAATATAAACTTCCTTTTGCTGAAATGGGTTCAGATAGGGACTTGAGAGAGATAAAGAAGACTCAAGAATATACTGATACACGGGATGAAATACTTTCAATTATTTGGGAAATGGAAGAAGAAATTATGGGTAAAGTGGAGAATAATTGATGACTATTTTGCTTGTATATATATTAGTTTTTGTAACCGCCTTTTATATAGTAAAAATGGTTACAAAAATGACTCTTAATCGCAAAGACTTCACTAGTCTAAAAACAGTAACGTTTGGAGATGAGAGTGCTGTATCACCCAATCGAGCGGCTTCAATTATATCAGTTTTGACTATTTTTATGATTTGGGGAGCCTTTACAGGTTCTAAGTTAATGCCACTTCATGCCCCGGGACCTTTTATTGGGGATCTTTCTTTTACCTATACTGCAATGAACGCAGCAGGGGAGACTGACGATGCACAGGTTATAGTTACGGTTTATGATATACAGTCTGGTAAATCACCAGCAAAGGCAATAATTGAACCTGGTCTTGGGTTCGCTTTAAATGACACTGCAAATATAGTGGCATGGCGTAGCGGATTAATTAAAGTCAAACGTAATGATATCGGAGGCAAAGAGAAGGACTATAAAGTTGTTTCTATAAATGGTCAGAAGATATCTCCTGGCAAAGAAGTGTTTATAGATAATGCACGTGTCTTTATGTCATCTAAGGGTACACTGAGCTTTATGCCTGATAAAGGTTGGCAAATGCAACCGGTATGGCTGCCGCCTCCAGAAGGTGTATGGTCAAGGTTAATTAAGGTAGCCTCTGAGGGTTATAAAAATTTCACTTTGACAGAGCACTTAGGATGGTCACTTCTTCGTGTTGTAGTGGGTTTTTTAGCTGGCGCACTTTTGGGTATTCCGTTAGGTTACGCTATGGGCCTTTCTGGTTGGTTCCGTGGTTGGTTTGATCCTATAGTAGAGTTTATGCGTCCAGTACCACCCCTTGCCCTTATTCCACTAGTAATTATTTGGTTTGGGATCGGCGAAGAGGGAAAGATAATACTGTTATTTTTAGCGTCACTTTGGATAATGACAATTTCTGCAAGGGCAGGGGTATCTGGAGTCAAAATCAGTAAAATTCATGCAGCATATTCGTTAGGAGCATCAAAGAGTCAAATTATGAGGTTAGTGATTGTCCCTAACAGTTTGCCTGAGATATTTACCGGAGCAAGAGTGTCTATGGGTGTTTGCTGGGGAACAGTTGTTGCTGCAGAGCTTGTCGCAGCACAGAAGGGCGCCGGCATGATGATAATAAACGCTTCAAAATTTCAAATGACAGATCTTGTTATTATGGGGATTATACTTATTGGAGTGATAGGCTATGCTATAGATATACTTATGCGTATTGCTGAGAACTATTTGGTACCCTGGAAGGGTAAGTAACTCTATAATTATTATTATTATATATTTGCTGTTTTATTATGTCTGAGACTTTACCTAAACATGCACAAGCTGTAATTATTGGTGGAGGCGTAATGGGTTGTTCGCTAGCCTACCATCTTGCTAAGATGGGTTACACTGATGTCATCCTTCTTGAACGTAAAAAGTTAACCTCTGGAACGACATGGCATGCTGCCGGCCTTGTGGGTCAAATGCGTTCATCTCTTAACCTTACACAGATGGTTAAATATTCAGGGAATCTTTATGAGACATTAGAGGCAGAGACAGGGATGTCTACAGGATATCGCCGAACTGGTTCGGTTAGCCTTGCAACCAACCAAGAAAGGCTCACTGAATTCAAGCGAAATTCTTCACTTGCAAAGGTTCACGGTGTAGATGTTCAAATATTAACTACCGAAGAACTCAAAGATAAAATTAATCTATTTAATCTTGACGATGTTGTTGGTGGTGCCTGGATACCAAAAGACGGAAAGGCCGACCCTACAAATGTTGCTATGGCGCTTGCAAAAGGCGCTAAAAATAATGGTGTGAAGATTTTCGAAGATGTTAAGGTGACCGGAATTCTTAAAGATAATGGAAAGGTTAAAGGTGTCCAAACTGACTTCGGTGATATACAATCCGAAGTGGTAGTTAATTGTGGTGGAATGTGGGCAAGAGATATTGGAAAAATGGCTGGTGTGTCAGTACCTCTTCATGCTTGTGAACATTTTTATTTTCTAACCTCATCCGTCCCAGATTTAGGAGACATGCCTGTAGTAAGGGTACCTGATGAGTCTGCATATTACAAAGAGGATGCCGGAAAAATATTGGTTGGTTTGTTTGAACCTAATGCCAAGCCATGGGCTCAAAATGGTATTAATGAAGACTTTTGTTTTGACCAAATACCTGATGATCTTGAGCATTGTATGCCATATCTTGAGCTCGCTATGAATCGAGTACCAGTAATGGAAAGTTTAGGTATTGAGACCTATTTTAATGGGCCAGAGAGCTTTACTCCCGACGATAATTTTCAAATAGGAGAGTCACCCGAACTCGAAAACTTCTTTGTTGCAGCTGGGTTCAATTCTATCGGCATCCAAGCAGCAGGCGGTGCGGGTAAATATTTAGCTGAGTGGATTGTTGGGCGAGAGCCTCCTTGTGACCTTTGGGAGGTTGATATAAGAAGAAATGAACCATTTCAAAACAATAAAACTTATCTAGCCAATAGGGTTACTGAGACGCTAGGCTATTTGTATGAGAATCATTTCCCATATCACCAATATGAGACAGCTAGGAATCTAAGAAAAACACCGCTTTATCAATTTTTTAAAGATCGCGGAGCATGCTTTGGAGAGGTTTCAGGTTGGGAGAGAGCTAACTGGTTTGTTCCCAAAGAAATGCTAGGTAAAGTTAAAGCAGAATATCAATACTCTTGGGGCAAACAGAACTGGTTTGAATTCCAAAAATTAGAGCAGCAATCCATTCGAGAAACTGTAGGAATGTATGAAATGTCATCTTACGCAAAAATAAGGGTGAAGGGCTCAGACGCAATGGATTATCTTCAACTTATTTGTGCAAATGATGTTGATGTTGGGGTTGGTAAAATGGTCTACACGCAGTGGCTCAATAACAAAGGATGCATTGAGGCTGACGTTACTGTTACACGGCTAGGTGTAGATGATTATTTAATCGTGAGTGGAGCAATGTGTCTAAACCGTGATATCAATTGGCTTAGAAAAAATATGCCAGAAGGTGCCAACTGTTCATTATTTGATGCTACCAGTTCAGAAGGATGTATAGCTGTTATGGGCCCAAACTCCAGAAAACTTTTACAGTCCCTAACTGACACAGACCTTAGTAATGAGAATTTCCCTTTTGCGAGTGTACGTGACATAGAAATTGGTATGGCAAATGTTCGTGCTCATCGAATTACTTATGTAGGTGAGTTGGGCTGGGAACTGTACTTTCCAACTGAATTTTCAAGCTATATAGCTGAATTAATTGACTCAGTAGGAGATAAATTTGATCTCAGGTATTGTGGAATGCATACGGTGGATAGCTGCAGAACAGAAAAAGCTTACAGACACTTTGGCCATGATATTACTGATGAAGACCATGTGGTTGATGCAGGATTAGGGTTCGCTGTGAAATTGGACAAGAAGCCGTCAAAGTTTGGAAAATTTATTGGTTTTGATTCTGTTAAAGTGAGGAAATCTTCTGGACCAGAAATGCGCATTATGCAGTTTTTATTGCACAATTCTGATTTGATGCTTTATCACAACGAGCCGATACTTAAAAATGGTGAAATTATTGGCTACCTATCAAGTGGGTCGTATGGGCACACCCTAGGAGGTGCGGTAGGTTTAGGTTATGTTAAATGCTTACCAAACGAAAAGGATGAAGATTTATTAAATGCCGAATATGCTTTAGAGGTTGAAGGTGTAGTAGAAATGGTCAGCGTATCGTTAAAGCCAATGTATGACCCATTGAACAAAAAAATTAGAAACTAGCCAGACTCATTAACAATATTATTTTTTATCTGTTCTGAAGTTCATTCCATCATTTTTTTGATTTGACTGATGATTATGTCCATACCACTATTTATTTTATTGGTCTCGATTGCAGAATAACCAAGATGTATATAATTTTCTGGATGGTTTTTATCTGCAAATGAAGCATCTCCGCATCTTAGTATAACCCCTATTTTATTTAGCTCCATACACAGCTTTTTAGCATTTATATTTTCTGGTATCTTGATCCAAAACGTAGACCCGCCTATAGTCGGGGCACAGGACAGTAGTGGTTCTCGCTCTATCCTTTTGTTGATAATGTGCCATCTCTCTTTATTGGTTTTTTGTATCTTAGTGAACATTCTATGGTAATGCCCTAGCCCTATAAAGAAAGCAACAGAGCGCTGGTTGTTCGCAGGTAGATGTCTTATCATTAGCCTCCTCATAGCTCTGGCTTCTTTTATAAATTCTTTAGGGGCGACCATATATCCAAGGCGTAGTCCGGGCGCAAAGGCTTTGGTAAAGCTGCCAACATATATGACGTTGTTATTTTTATCAAGGCTCTTTAATGATGGGTTGGTTTTTTTTATAAAGTTAATCTCGGCCTCGTAGTCATCTTCAATTATTACAATGTCATTGTTATAAGCCTTATCTAGTAACTTATTCCTTCTATCCATGCTCATTGTTACCCCTGTAGGGTATTGATGGCTAGGAGTTGTATATATTAGGTCATGGTTGGTTTTTATTTTATTAACTATAATTCCTTGTTCATCTACTGGTATTGGTGTAATTTTGTTGGTGTTCAAACTTATAAGGTTTCTGACATCGGGGTATCCTGGATCCTCAATGCCCACACTTGTATCTTTATTTATTAGCAAGCTAGCTATTATGTATATTGCGTTTTGACTACCAGATGTAATCAGTATCTGGTCTTGTTTTGCCCATATACCTCGTTTAGGTAGGACCTTGGATTGTATTTGTTTAATTAATGACTGGTCATCATAGTCGACATGGTCTATATTCCATTTTTTAATTTCAGGTACCGTAGATGAGAGCTTTGTTACCTCTCTCCATTCATTAAAAGGTATAAGACTTTGGTCTAGTTGGCCAACAGTAAAAGGGTATAAAGTGTATTGCCAGTCCTCTCTAGAGATGTTTGTTTTGGATGAAGGCCTCTTCAATATAAGACGTTCCATCCATTGAGGTGGCTGTGTGTCTGCATTATGGTCCTGAAAGTCACTTGAGTAGCTATCAAAAAATTTCTCATTGACAAAATATCCCGACCTGTTTTTAGCAACTATGTATGAGTCATATTCCAGCTCCTTGTATGCAGATATCACTGTGTTTCTTGCAACATTTAATTCTTTGGATAAAGACCTTGAGGATGGCAGCATTTCGTTTGGCCTTATTAGCCCAGTTGTGATTGCCTCAATTAGTTGTTGCCTAATCTGGATCTGCAGAGTTCTGGGCTTGTTATAGTTTAAAGAGAAAAATTGACTCCACATTTCGTTCATAGTGCTGGTACATTAACTGTGTGTTGACTGGTTCTATATAAATTATTATACTCATAAATATTTAACATAAAATTGTTATCAAAGTTAGTGCAAATTATTGAAGGAGGCTTTATGTCTATAAATCCCACAGTACAAAATGACAAACTTCACGTCTGGCATCATCTGACTCAACATAAGGTCTTTGAAAACAGCGATCCATTGGTATTAGTTAGTGGAAAAGGGATGTATGTCACAGATATAAATGGTGGTGAATACCTAGATTCAACATCTGGCGGTGTATGGACTGTCAATCTTGGCTTTGGAAGAGATGAAATGGTGAAAGCTGTTAGCGACCAGTTGTCAAAGATTCCGTACTTTGCTGGCGCCTTTGGAAATGAGCCTGGTGCTGATTATGCTAAAGCCTTGACAGACATTATGCCAGGATTCGAGAGGGTTTATTATTCTAACTCTGGATCAGAGGCTAACGAGAAAGGCTACAAGATGGTCCGTCAGAGGGCTCACTTTTACAATGAAGGCAAAAAACACAAAATTATATACCGCGACCGTGACTACCACGGAACTACAATAAGCACTCTAAGCTCATCAGGACACTTACAAAGGAAGAAGCATTACGGGCCTTTTACTCCTGGCTTTGTTGAAATGCCACATTGCTGCTGTTATCGCTGTCCTTTCAATAAGAAGTACGGTGAATGTAACATAGAGTGTGCGCATGCTCTAGAGGATGTAATTAAAGCTGAGGGAGAGGATACGGTAGGCTCAATAGTTTTGGAACCCATAACTGCAGGCGGTGGCGTTATTGTGCCTGTACCTGAGTATTTTCCAATAATTGAATCAATATGTAAGAAGTATGACGTACTGTTGCATATAGATGAAGTCGTATGTGGTTTAGGAAGGACTGGCAAATGGTTCGGTTATCAGAACTATGAAGTTCAACCAGACATTGTAACTTCGGCCAAGGGTGTTGCAGCAGGTTATGCTGCTATATCTGTGACCGCTACTTCTGCAAAGGTTTTTGAACTATTCAAAGAAGACCCAAGCAATCCAGACAGTTATTTTAGAGATATTTCAACTTTCGGGGGTTGTACAGCAGGCCCTGCAGCAGCTTTACAAGCTCTCAACATTATTAAGAGGGATAATTTACTCAAGAATGTGAATGAGATGGGAGATTATTTAAAAGACAAACTTTTTGAATTGCAAGATAAGCACCAGGCAATCGGAGAGGTTAGAGGGGAGGGGCTTCTTTGTGGTATAGAGCTTGTAAAAGACAGACTAACAAAGCAGCCATTAGATGAACAAAATGTAATGGCTGTTGCTGGACATTGCTTACAAAACAAAGTTATGATTGGCAGGACCAATCGTAGCTTTGAAAATAACAACAATGTTTTACTTTTTAGTCCTGCATTTATATGCACTAAGGGTGACATAGATTTAATAATTGAGGCTGTAGACAATGCACTCAAAGAGAAGGTTTAGCGAATAATTTATTAGGAGAATTAGAAATGATAGTAGGGGTTCCAAAAGAAATAAAAAATCATGAATACAGGGTTGGGTTAACCCCATCAAGTGTGACCGAACTAGTAAGAAATGGTCATCAGGTGCTTGTTGAAACAAATGCAGGTATTGGTATTGGTGCAAGTGACGATAAATATATATCATCTGGTGCAACAGTAATTGATACTGCTGAGGAGATTTTTGCTAATTCTGAGATGATAATTAAGGTTAAAGAGCCTCAAGCAGTTGAGCGTGCTATGCTAAGGGAAGGCCAGATCCTTTACACATACCTTCACCTTGCACCTGATCCTGAACAAACTAAAGATCTGGTTGATAGTGGAGCTATATGTATAGCTTATGAAACTGTAACATCGCCGTACGGGGGTTTACCATTGCTGGCTCCTATGTCTAAAGTTGCAGGTCGTATGGCTGTTCAAGCTGGAGCACACTACTTAGAGCATCCTAACGGAGGTCTAGGAGCGTTACTCGGAGGTGTTCCTGGAGTTGACCCATTGAAGGTTGTCATTTTAGGTGGTGGAGTTGTTGGGGCACATTCTTCTCACATGGCAGTAGGGATGGGTGCCGATGTATGGGTTCTTGATAATAATCCATATGCCTTAGAAAAGCATTGGCAGCAGTTTGGTAGAAGCACCAACACAGTGTTTTCAACTCAAAGCTCTGTAGAAGAACACGTATTAGAGGCTGATCTTGTTATTGGTGGTGTATTAATACCAGGGGCAGAGGCCCCAAAACTGGTTACTAAGGAACTGATAAAAGAAATGAAGCAAGGATCTGTTGTAGTAGATGTTGCTATTGACCAGGGTGGCTGCTTCGAGACTTCTAAGGCTACAACTCATGCCGAACCGACCTATGTGGTGGATGGTGTTGTTCATTATTGTGTTGCTAATATGCCTGGAGGAGTGCCAAAAACTTCAACATATGCTCTTAACAATGTCACACTACCATTTGCACTAGACATTGCAAATTCAGGTGTCACAAGGGCTTTAAATGATAACGAACACTTGCGTGCAGGCCTTAATGTACATAGTGGCAAGGTTACATGTGAGGAGGTTGCTCACGATTTAGGTTATAAATATGTCCCAGCGTTAGATATTATAAATAGTTAATTTTTATAGGAGATACAAAAGATGACAAAGATGACTTCTAGTGAGGCATTTGTAGAGACATTGGTAGTGAACGATGTTAAAGATATATTTGGAATAATGGGTTCAGCGTTTATGGACGCGATGGATATTTTTGAACCAGCAGGCATCAGATTAATTCCAGTAGTTCATGAGCAAGGGGCAGCACATATGGCTGATGGTTATGCTCGTGTTAGTGGTAGGCATGGCGTCTGTATAGGCCAAAACGGTCCGGGTATCTCTAACTGTGTTACTGCTATCGCTGCTGCGTACTGGGCTCATAGTCCTGTAGTTATTGTTACCCCAGAAGCTGGAACTATGGGTATAGGCTTAGGAGGATTCCAAGAAGCCAATCAGTTGCCAATGTTCCAAGAATTTACAAAATATCAGGGGCACGTAGTCAACCCAATGAGGATGGCAGAATTTACTGCAAGATGTTTTGATCGCGCAATGAGCGAGATGGCGCCAACTCAACTAAATATTCCTAGAGATTACTTTTATGCTGAAGGACAATTCAACATACCCAAGCCACGAAGAATTGATCGTGGAACTGGTGGCGAGGCTATGATCAAAGAGGCGGTAGAGCTAATATCTAAAGCAAAATTTCCTGTAATCGTTTCAGGAGGTGGAGTTGTTATGGCTGATGGAGTTGAAGAGTGTAAAGCCCTTGCAGAGCGTTTAGGTGCTCCTGTAGTCAATAGTTATCTGCATAACGACTCGTTCCCTGCAAGCCATGATCTTTGGTGTGGTCCGTTAGGTTATCAAGGCTCTAAAGCCGCTATGAAATTAATATCACAGGCAGATGTTGTGATAGCACTGGGTACTCGGCTAGGGCCATTCGGTACTTTACCTCAGCACGATATGGATTATTGGCCTAAGGATGCAAAAATCATTCAGATAGATGCAGACCACAAGATGCTAGGACTAGTCAAAGATATAACTATAGGAATTTGTGGTGATGCTAAGGCTGTAGCGACTGTATTGACTGAAAAACTAAACAAGTCTGAACTGTCGTGTGACTCAAACAAATCAGAAAGAGCTGACAAGATTGCCTCAGAGAAAGGTGCCTGGGAAAAAGAGTTAGATGAGTGGGCCCATGAAACTGACCAATACAGTATGGATATGATCAATAGTATGGAGTCCGGTTTACTACACCCTCGACAGGTATTAAGAGAACTAGAAAAAGCCATGCCGGAAGATGTCATGGTATCTACCGATATCGGTAATATAAATTCTGTAGCTAACAGTTACCTTCGCTTTGAAAAACCTAGGAGTTTCTTTGCCGCAATGAGTTGGGGTAACTGTGGATATGCCTTCCCTACAATTATAGGAGCCAAGGCAGCTGCACCTCACCGCCCAGCTATTTCTTATGCTGGGGATGGCGCATGGGCAATGAGTATGGTTGAAACTATGACTTGCGTAAGGCACGATATACCAGTAACAGCTGTTGTTTTTCATAACAAGCACTGGGGGGCCGAAAAGAAAAATCAGGTAGACTTTTATGATAGACGCTTCGTTGCAGCGGAATTGACAGATCAAAACTTCGTTGAGATTGCCAAATCAATGGGTGCGGAAGGGATCATGGTTGATAAACTTGAAGATGTTGGACCTGCCCTAAAGAAAGCTGTTGACATGCAAATGAATGAGAGAAAGACGACAATCATTGAAATCATGTGCACCAGAGAGCTGGGAGATCCATTCAGAAAAGACGCCCTAAGTAAACCTATACGTTACTTAGAAAAGTATAAGAACTATGGTGTCAACAATAAACATAGATAGTTTTTAGAGTTCTCTCCTGGGGCAAGTAGTGTGCTTGCCCCTTCTTTCAGGTAAACTTATTGCCATATTAATTATCAGTTAATCAATGGCACTTATAGATAAACTTACTGTCAAAGCCAAACAAAAGAATGCGCGCATTCTTTTGTCCGAATCTAGTGATGAGCGTGTATTGAAGGCTGCAATAAATATTTCAAATAGAAATATTGCTAGAGTTTTTCTTTTAGGAAAAAAAGGGCCTATAGAAGAAAAAATTAAAAGCATAGATAGTAAGACTGATCACTCAATAGAATATATAGATTTTGACGACGAAAGATTAATAAATAAGTATTCAAACCTTTTATGGAACAAAAGAAAAAGCAAAGGCCTTGAATTACCACAGGCACGTGAGTTAGTCAGAGATAGGACAGTTTTTTCTATGCTATTGTTGGAAGATGGGCGGGTAGATGGCCTTGTTGCTGGTGCAATTACACCTAGTAAAGTTATACTCAGTAACGCCCTAAAGATTATAGGTACTGCAGATAATATTAATCTAGTTTCAAGTTTTTTTATAATGATATTTGATGAACATCATCAACAGTTTGGCAAGGAGATGGTTTTTTCAGATTGTGCGATGAATGTTAATCCTAGTTCTAAGGAGTTATCATCTATAGCGATTACAACATCTATGACTGTGAAAGGCCTTCTTGGGATCGAACCAAAAATTGCAATGCTTTCATTTGCAACTCACAACAGTAACGAGCATGAACTTGTTTTAAAAGTTAGGGAAGCAACCAACTATAGTAAAGAGAAGTTAAAAGGCATTGAGATTGTTGGCAATATACAGCTAGATGCGGCTATGGACTCAAAGGTATTAAAAATAAAGCATCCAGACTCAAAATTCACAACTCCAGCAAACGTATTGATTTTCCCAAACCTTGATTCTGGAAATATTGGTTATAAGTTAGTGCAACGTTTTGCAAATGCTCAAGCTATAGGACCAATACTTCAAGGCTTAGCAAAACCTGTAAACGACCTGTCTAGAGGGTGCAGTGTAGAGGAAATTATAAATACAGTGGTTGTTACAGTTAATCAGTGCGAATGAAGCCTATTTCGAGACCTACATACCAATATAGTTAGGACCACCACCACCTTCAGGCGGTGTCCAGTTTATGTTTTGGTATGGGTCTTTAATGTCACAGGTTTTACAGTGCAGGCAGTTTGGTGCGTTTATTTGAAAATAATTTTCACCATCTCTGTCTACTATTTCATATACACCTGCAGGGCAATACCTTTGTGCTGGCTCGTCGAATTCAGTTAAGTTTATATTAAGAGGAACACTAACGTCAGACAACTTTAAGTGTACTGGCTGGTCCTCCTCGTGGTTAGTTCCAGATAGGAACAGTGATGACGTTATATCGAAGCTTAATTCATTGTCAGGACTCGGATATGGCACTGCTTTAGAGTCTCTTGCAGAAGTTAAATTTTCATTATCTGGTTTGTCTTCTTTTATATTGAAAGGTAATTTATTTTGAAAAATATTGCAATCAATAAAGTTGTATGCAGAACCAACATAGAAACCAAATTTATGAATTGCATTTGAAAAGTTTCTTGATTGCTTTAATTCTTTGTATAAAGAGCTAGATTTAAATATAGCGTTGAAGTCGCTATCCTTTGAGGTTAATTTATTGTTAACGTGAATAGCCGCAAGTATTCCAGACTTTATAGCGCAATGACTGCCCTTTACTTTTCCTGGGTTAAGTGTGCCTGCGTCACATCCTATAACCATGCCTCCATCGAAATCCATTCTTACCAGTGAATTGAGGCCACCTTTACTGATAGCCCTCGCTCCATAAGATATACGTTTACCACCCTTTAAGTACTTTTTAATTAGTGGGTGATGTTTAAATTGCTGAAATTCCTTGAACGGGTTTTGGTGAGGGTTTGAATAATTTAAGTCAACAATCAAACCAACAGCAACACGTTTATTATCAAAGTTATAAAGGTAGCCACCGCCGGTAGTGCCTTTAGTAAGTGGCCATCCAACAGTATGCAGCACGTCTCCCGTGCTGTGTAACTCAGACTCAACTTCCCAGATTTCTTTAAATCCTATTGCAAAATGTTGCGGCGATTTTCCTTTACTTAAATTAAATTCGTTTATGAGCTTTTTTCCAAGATGACCCCTTGCTCCTTCGGCAAATATAGTTTGCTTGGCAAGAATATCCATTCCAGGTGCCCAAGTATTTTTTCTCTCACCATCCTTGTCTATACCCATATCTGCTGTAGCTACACCACAAACATGACCATCACCATTGAGTAGATACTTGTCGGCAGGAAAACCAGGGAATATGTCAATCCCAAGGTCCATCGCTCTTTCACTTAGCCATTGGCACAGCTCTCCGAGCGATATTATAAAGTTACCCTCATTGTGAAGCCCTTTGGGGGTAATCCATGATGGCACTTTGTATGCACTATTTCTAGTTAAAAAGTGGAGCTCGTCTTTTTTAACTGAGTTTGATAGAGAAGGGCAATCCTTTGCATCATTTGGAAACAAATCATACAAAGCCTCGGGCTCGAATATGGCACCAGAAATGATATGTGATCCTATCTCTGATCCCTTTTCTAATAAGCACACTGATAGTTCTGGGTTTAGTTGTTTGAGCTTGCATGCAGTAGATAGTCCTGCTGGACCACCTCCAACTATCACTACATCATATTCAATTGACTCTCTATCCATAACCAATACCAGTATTAAAGAACAAAAGTAAAAAAATTATTTATGCTTTTAGCATCTCATCAATGGCTTCGAATAAATCTACTTGCCATACTAAGTCAGCCATACGGCACATGGGAGCGTCTGGGTCATTATTGATTGCAACTATAACCTGAGAATCTTTCATTCCAGCTAGGTGTTGAATTGCACCCGAAATTCCGACAGCAATGTAGACTTTAGGGGCAACCACTTTACCTGTTTGGCCGACCTGATAATCATTTGAAATGAATCCGGCATCAACTGCTGCTCTAGAGGCCCCTACGGCAGCACCCAACTTGTCAGCTAGGTTTTCAATAATAGTAAAGTTTTCTTTAGATCCAAGACCGCGTCCACCAGAAACTATTCTTTCAGCTGTTGTTAAGTCTGGACGTTCAGACTTAGACTCCTGAATAGATACAAAAGTGGAATCAGAATTAGGAATATTAGTTGTTATTATTTCGATAGGAGCAGACTCCCCATCACCAGCATGTTCAAATGATGTCGCCCTTACAGTTAATAGGATTGTGGAGTCCATAGACTCGACAGTTGCCATAATATTCCCAGCATAAAGCGGCCTAACAAAGGTATTAGAAGATTTTATTTCGCTAACGTCAGATATTGGCTGAACATCTAACAATGCACCAACCCTAGGAACTATATTTTTACTGAAAGTAGAGGATCCAGCTACAAGGTAATGGTATCCATCCATAATATCTGACACAAGCTTACTAGAAACCTCTGAACTTGCGTGCTTTAAGCTATCGTCCAATATCAATTTAACAGCACCGATGCCATCGACTAAAGCAACAGAGTCTGCATCGTTTTGGTTGTTGGTTATAACCAAAGCATCCACCTCATCGGTCAACTGTTTAGCGGCCGTGACTGCGGCACGACTATTTGCACTAACCTGATTATTAAGTAATTCAATTAATACTAAAGCAGACATTACATAACCCCCAAATTTTTTAATTCTTCAAATAATTCACTTGCAGAATGAACCTGCTTGGATAAACGGTCCTTCGATCCAGACTCCTCAACACTCAAAACCTTAATCCTAGGTCTTGTATCAATATCTAGGCTCGATAGCTCGATAGTTTCTAGCGGCTTTGATCTAGCCTTCATGATGTTAGGTAGGGAGGCATATCTTGGTTCATTTAACCTTAAATCAACCGTAACTATTGCAGGGAGATTAATATTTCTGGTTTCTATTCCAGAATCCACTTCACGACAAATTTCAATGCTCTTGTTGTCGTCATTTATATTAAATTTTGAAATAAAGGTGCCTAGAGAATAATTCAATAGACCGGACAGTATTTGGCCTGTTTGGTTGTTGTCGTTATCAACCGCCTGTTTACCCATAATTACAAGTTGAGCATCTTCACGCTCAATTATGTTGGCAAGTATTTTTCCAATCGTCAATGGTTGGAGATCGGTCTCTGCATCGGTTTTAACAAATATAGCGCGATCAACTCCCATAGCAAGAGCCGTTCTGAGTGTATCTACTGTTTTATCTGCACCAATACTGACAGCTATAGTTTCACTCGCAACACCACTCTCTTGAAGTTTTAATGCCTCTTCTACAGCAATTTCGCAGAACGGATTCATCGCCATTTTTGAATTAGTTAAGTCTACCGACTGTGTCTGGCTGTCAATCCTGGCTTGAGTAAAAGGGTCGAGAACTCGCTTAATAGGAACAATTATTTTCATTATTATTTGGTATTATTTGTAACTGTAAAAAGAGCGAATGTTAGCATAAAATTTAGGTAAATCAATAAATATTTTCAATCTAAATCAAACAAATTAGTTAAACCTATATATTGTCAGTTTTTATATGACAATGACGCCACAATACTATCTAAATACTGTCAAGTTTATCCTGTTATTTGTTAATTTACAATGTTACTATAGATCCAGGATATATCAATTTAATGTGCCAGCTATGAATTCACAATACAGTGAATATATAATTAAGATTGAAAGTTATACATTAATGAGTTAACATCCCACGCAATATAGTCTTCCTATGGTTGCTTTAGATGAAACTTAAAGTTGTTAGTTATACAGCCTGTCCTTTTGTACAAAGAGTTCTAATAGTGTTGGAACACAAAAAGATTGAACATGAGATAGAATATATTGATTTGGCAGCACCGCCGGACTGGTTTATAGCTATATCACCATTAAAGAAGGTACCTATACTTATTGTTGGGGATGATGTTATATTTGAATCAAGCGTGATTAATGAATATATCGATGAAACCTATGACAATAAACTGCACCCTGAAAGTGCCATTTTAAGAGCTCAAAATCGTAGCTGGATAGAGCTAGGTTCTGATGTTAGCATGTGTACCTTAAAGCTTACCTTGCTACAAAACAAAGATGAATTCAATAAGACCCTTGAAGAGCTGTATAGTCACTTTGATCAGATTGAAAAAGTACTTGTTAATGCCCCATTCTTTAATGGAGCTAAGCTCTCATTGGTTGATGCAACTTATGCTCCAGCATTTCAGCGATTAGACTTCATAGAGCAAATATTTGGCTCAATTTATGACGAAAAAAGACACCAGAACATTATCAACTGGAAAAATAAACTGCTAGATTTAGATGCTCTAAATAAGTCTGCTGTACCTGACCTAAAGGACATTTATTACAACCTTCTGTGGACCAGGCAGGGATATATATCTAACTTCTTAGATGAACAAAAGTATGGGCCTAGAAAGGTCCAGAGCGTTTATTAATAATTGCTGATTACTGTAGCTGTAAGAAGATAAGATCATCAAGGATCATTTGAGTGTGTCTTTTTGGGTCAACGTCTATATAAGTTTTGGCAATATTACCGCTCGGGTCGACAATGAAAGTATTGCGTTTAGCCACCTTGAAAAATAATAAGTTACGTAGCGAGTCATAGGAATCAGACACCAATCCTTTAGGGTCAGACAAAATAGAGAAGGGCAGTTGATATTTATTTGAAAATCTCTTGTGCGACTCAACACTATCAAGGCTTATTCCAAATATAACCGCCTTGGTAGAAATTATTTGTTTTTGAGCATCCCTTATACCGCAGGCCTGAGTAGTACACCCCGGTGTGTCATCTTTTGGGTAAAAATAAAGCACAACCCAGCTACCTAAATAATCACTAAGTGAATGGTAATTCAACTCTTGGTCCTGTAGATTGAAATTAGGGGCCTTGTTGCCAACTTGTAGCTGAGCTTGAATATTTAAAGAAGATGCTAATATTGATGCCATAATTAATGCTTTTGTTATATTTATTGGACCAATAATTCGCATAAAACAACACTTTATCATAATTATATTGCATAATCCCAACAATGCTATAAAATGCGTCTTTTTTTTTGCAATTTGTTACAAGGTTAATTTATATATGTCGGACAATGTATTAAAGCTGTGTTGGCCATTATTTTTGGGTATATTCATACTAACTCTGGGTAATGGGTTACAAGGAACACTGAGTGGCTGGAGGGCTGACGCAGAAGGGTTTTCAATTGCAACCATTGGTTGGGTTATGGCTGGCTACCCTATAGGAATACTTATTGGAGCATATCTTGGTCCACGAATCGTAAAACAGTCTGGCCATATACGTTCTTATGCAGTTTTTGCAACTATAGCATCAACAGCAATACTTATTCAGATTGTTTTTATAGAGTCTTCTGTCTGGTTTTTTACGCGCATTATTTCAGGGATTTGTATCGCTGGAGTGAACGTTATTGTTGAGAGCTGGTTAAATGCTAAAGCAGATAACGCCAATAGGGGCAAAGTATTCTCAATATTTATGGCGGTAATTTGGCTTGGTCTTTCTCTAGGTCAGAGCCTGTTGATATTGGATGATCCAATGGGATATAGTCTATTTATTCTTACTTCTGTTTTGCTATCTATCTCCTTAATACCTGTACTGATTCCTAGCATAGACGCCCCCTATATTGAGCACAATGAGCCGTTAGGAATAGCTACTCTGTATAGAGTTTCAACCTCTGGCGTGTTTACAGTCGCGCTTAGCGCAGTTGCTGTGAGCTCGTTTTTTAGTATGGGAGCAGTGTTTGCAGTAAAGGCAGGACTTTCAGTGGTAGAAACGGCAATGTTTATGTCAGTTTTTATTGCATTTGGAGCTATAACCCAGTGGCCTTTGGGCTGGATATCTGATAGGGTTGATCGCAGGTGGGTTATTTTTTATAGTGCCTGTATTGTTATAGCTGTATGCTTCGTTATGAATACTATTGAGACTAGCTATATATCATATCTAATAATGAGTGCTCTAATTGGCTCAAGTATGTTGCCACTTTATTCTCTAGGAGTTGCCCACGCTAATGACAGACTAGAGCCCAATCAGATGATGGGTGCTAGCAGTACAATCAACATGCTGTTTGGCGTTTTTGCTATGATCGGCCCTTTAGCCATGGCCTACTCCCTAGAAGTATTTAATTTATCTGGTTTCTTTATATTAATTGGGTCAATACATTTAGTGCTGGCTCTGGTTATACTAAAAATGATATACACCAAAGAGGCCACAGATGAGGAAGACCAAACGCAATTCCAGGTTGTACCACACAGACCAGGAGTTGTGGCGATGGAAGTTATTGCTGAAGAGGCCATGGAGTCACAGTTAGAGACTACAAATACAGAGTAATATGTAGGCTGAGTTTAGTTGTTAGTTTAGTGGAAATTTTAGTATCGCCTCAGCGCCTTCCTCCATGAACCTATTTTTTAGACTAACTTGCCCATTATGAAGGTTCATAATCTTCTTAACAAAGCGCAATCCTAGGCCATTTCCACGCTTTCCAGTGTGCGGCCTTACGGAAGAGAAGAAACGCCTAAAGAGCTGCCTTCTTTCATGTTCCACCATACCAGGCCCTTGATCAAGTATATGTATATTGACCGTTGTGTTGGATTCATTGACCTTTATGGTTATTGTGGATCCCTCCTTAGTAAAGTCTATAGCATTGTCAAGAATATTGCCTATGGCTTGCTCTGCCAGCAACTTTTCAACACTGACACTAAAGTCTCTATCAATTTCATAATCAAGCTTGATACTCTTGGAAGTTATATTACCAATTCTGGTTGGGACTTTAATTACCTCCTCTATTAAAGTTCTAACATCAACATTTGTCACATCAATAAGCTCATCCCGTCTCTCTATTCGAGATAGCTCTAGTAGCCGATTTACCAATAAATCCATCCTATTGTTTGAATCAAGGATATTTTCAATGAAGCGCTTTCTTTGTTTATCACTCATTGGCATAAGTAAATTCTCAGCTGTAGCCTTTATACCAGTGATTGGGGTGCGAAGCTCGTGCGCCATTGTGTTAATGTATTCCTCAACATATTCACGACCCTCAAGGTCTGTTCTTAGCTTTTCAATTGCGCTACTAAGCTCGGCAAACTCTACCTGACGAATTTTTGGAGCCTGCACATTTTTTCCTTTTGATAGTAATGTAGTGTACTTAACTAGCTTATTTGTGCTCCTTGTTATTGCATAGCTTACTCCGGCCCCAAAAAGTAGCGACAGAAGAAAAAGATAGACAGCAAATTCATCAATTTGATTTTGCTGTTCTATTACGTAAGGTTTTAGATCTTTTACGGGCTTGATAACTGTTAGTACCCCAAACAATTTACCATGGTTATATATTGGGGCAGCAACGTATAAGGCTTTTTGGTCAATTGTAGGATTAAAGTTGTTAGGGTCAGATGAGCTAGTTCTTGCACCATAATTGCCTGATAAGGTTTTTTCAACGTCAGGCCACTCACTATAATTTTTGCCCTCAGACAAACCCTTAGAGTCAAAAATAACAATACCCTTGTTGTTGGTTATGTAAATATGTAGGTTGGGTGATTTTTTGTTGACCGAATAGATCTTTGCGTTCAGTTCACGGTTCAAGTATTTTGAAATGGTAAGCCTCACTCTAGGAATATCTAGAGTGTCAGAATATATGAACTGACTTACCATTTGAGCTAGAAGGTTGGATGTGTCTACCATAACCTCTTCGGCTGCCTGATCTATACCCTTGGTAACCCTTATTGACACCTCGGTAATAACAAACCAAGCAACAGCACTGCTTATTATGAAGTAAGCAAAAAATAGCTTTAATCCAATTCCAAGCCTAGGTAATTTCATGTGATTAAACTGTAGCCTAGCCCTCTATGGGTTTTTATGTAATCATTATCGATATCTACAGCATTAATGGTGCTACGAATAGATGCAATGTGGGTGTCTATTGTTCTGGTGTCAGCGCCTACAGGACGATCCCATATAACACTCAGGAGGTGTTCTCGTGTATGCACCCTGTTGGGGTTATTTATAAGGTGTTGTAGAATCTTACTCTCAGCAAGGGTTAAGTTGAGCACACTACCTTTCAGGTGTATTTGCTGAAGATTTTCATCGATAGAGAACAGTTCATTAATGTTTGTTGCTGGTTTCGATTCTGTGTGCCTTAGTTGTGCCCTTACCCTGGCAACAAGAACTCTGGGGCTTAATGGTTTAGTGACGTAATCGTCAGCCCCTAAGCCCTCAAGTCCAAGTACAATGTCTGCGTCATCATCTCTGGCAGTGATAATTATGACCGGAACGTTTGAATTTTGTCTTATTTTTCGAAGTACATCAAAACCACTAATGTCAGGTAGGCCAATGTCTAGCAATACAAGGTCAACCTCATTGCTTTTAATGTATAACAGAGCCTCACTCCCTGCTGTAACCCAGTGGGCACTGAACGTGTCACTCTCTAGAGCGAAAACGATACTTTCAGCGGTAACTCTTTCATCTTCAACAATTAATATATTTTTCATTAACAAGTAGTGCTGTATTGCGTCTATGTAGTATTGTAAGTTATAAAAGTCCATTATCAAATCAACTTCACACAAACTTCACACAAACTTGACCAACTCAACACTTAATTTTGTTGTTTAAAGTCTAAACTAATTCTATTGTTTTTAGTAAATCGGAGAATAAATCGGAATGTACAGGCTCATCCTCTTAGTTATGTATTCATCAAGTGTTTTGGCCAACTCAAGCGTTTGGGTTGATGATAATGTCAAAATACCGATGCGTACCGATGCTTCGTTTACTAAAGGCAATATTATTACATCTGTCCCAATAAAGTCTGAAGTTGTTGTTGTTCAGACAAATGAAAGTGGCTGGTCAGAAGTAGAGTTTGACGAGTACAAGGGATGGATGGTCACTAGATATCTAACTGATGAACCGTTTAGCAACCCAGAGGCTGAAAAATTATCAAAAAAATTACTAGAATTGCAAAATGAACTAGCTGAACAAAAAAGCCTCATCCAGGGTATGGAAATTTTAACCAAGTCTCAGCAGGACGAGATTGATTCAGTAAATATTGAAATATATCAGTCTGAAGCTAGCGCACTAAGGATAGATGAGTTACAGAATAATTTGAGAAATAGCAATAGCAGAAACGATGTACTAGTTAAGAATTTAGCAATACTTAAAGGCAGAGCTGAATCATTATATAGCACAGATTTGCTAACACTTATAACTACGATTGCACTTATTGTGGGTTTAGTTATAGGTGTCATCTTTAATAGAGCAAGTATTCAGAAAGTGCACAGTATGTATTCAATATGACAGAAGAATTTATGAACCTAAAGATAGCTACCACCTTCTCCTGTGGTAGAAAAAGGTAAGGGCAATGGTTGGCTTTTTCTTTCCCCTTAGAGAGCCAGCCATAGTCAATTAGACATAGTGAAAATTAGGACAAACATGAAACATAAAACTAAGCAACATTGGTCAAAATCAAACATGCTACCAGCATTCACACTGTCAGTTCCAGATCACAATGAGGAGATAGTTGTGCTTGAAGGAGGGGATGAAAATTCACTACTTTTTGGTCCATATCGTTCATCTGACAGTTATTACCCATCAAACTCGGGAACTGTTGTTATTTATGGCAACCACCACTTAAATTTTTTAAAGAATATCAATCTGAATGACAAGATTATTCTTAATGACAATGCCGGTTCGCATTACTATTACTTTGTTGAAGATGTAAGCATTATTGATATTAATAATAACCAAATAGAGTTGAGAGATACTAAAGAACTAAAGCTAGTAACTCCGTGGCCATTTGATCGTCAAGATAATAATAAGCCACTAAGATTCATAGTAACTGCAAGAAAGAATGAAACACTGCAAGAATAAACCCAAACCCCAAGACAACCCTGTCAGGTTGTTAAAAAATCCTGAGGTGACTGAGAAGCAGTTTATGGATGCTAGGAACTGGTACCTGACAGCACAAATTAAAGAGCCACCAAGGAAGAACCAATAATCTTCTAAGTCGTACTCTTAAAACGGAATGTCATCATCAAATGTGTCATCAACTGGAGTAATCGGATCCGAGAAAGTTTCAGTTGCCTGTGATACTGGAGATGCAGGTTTTGAGGTTCCTCCTCCAGCTGCCGATCCGTCTCTGCGATCAAGCATTTGCAATGTACCGTTAAAGCCACTTACCACTACCTCAGTAGTGTAGCGGTCAGATCCTGACTGGTCTTGCCATTTGCGTGTCTGTAGTTTGCCCTCAACGTACACCTTAGACCCTTTATCCAGGTACTGTCCAGCTATCTCAGCAAGCTTACCAAAAAGGCTTACCCTGTGCCACTCAGTTTTTTCTTGTTTTTGACCGGTATTCTTGTCGGTCCACGACTCTGATGTAGCTACCGAAAGGTTGGCAATTGCGCTACCGTTTGAGGAATACTTGACCTCAGGTTTTTGTCCTAAATTACCAACTAAAATTACTTTATTAATACCAGCCATTTTATTTTTCTCCGATTAATTATGTTGTTTCATAGTGAGCATAGTTACCCACCAAATTATTGCAATAAATGTAGTGAATAAGAATACACTATTTAGACCAAATTTGTTATAAATCCAACCACCAAAAACACCGCCCATGAATGCGCCCATGAACTGAGAAGTGGAAAACATGCCCATCGCTAGACCACGCTTGTCTGTGCTAGCTACTCTTGAGATTAGTGAAGGTAGCATAGCTTCCAGTGCGTTAAAAGCTATAAAAAATATGGTCATTATTATGAAAAATGAGTTGTAGTTTAGCGTAGTGTTATAGAATAATATCTGACTCACTATAAGTATTCCTATGGCCACAAGTAGCATAGCCTTATGTTTATTAAATTTTTCTGCCAGTATAATCATTGGTAGCATGCCGGCAAATGAGAGCAAAATTACCGGTAAATACATTTGCCAGTTGTCTTTGATTTCAATTATATTGTTGTTCACCAAGAGTAATGGCATAACTATGAATGCACAAGTAAGTACTAGGTGTAGCGAGAATACACTTAAATCTAGCCTCAATAAATCTCTAGTCAGAATTTTTTTCAAATTTATTACCGAAAGTTTGTATTGAGTCTTAGGTTTGGTATGGGGAAGCAGAAATACTATAATTAATGCTATAACTGATAGAGCAGCAATAAACCAGAAAAGCCCAGATATGCCAAATTTAACAGTGACTATTGGACCTACAAGTAGAGACAACATAAAGGCGACACCTATCTGGACGCCAACGAAAGCGTTAGCTTTGGCTCTCTGTTCAGGTGAAACATAGTCAGCTAGAAATGCCATAAGTACTGCAGAAATAGCGCCACTACCCTGTAGCGCTCTACCAACCACTACGCCTATAATGTCAGTTGATTGTGCTGCTACAACACTACCTATAAAAAATATAACAAGACCAACAACAAGAATGGGTTTACGGCCAACTTGGTCAGATAGATAGCCGAAAGGTATCTGTAGTAGTGCTTGAGTTAAGCCGTATACTCCAATTGCGAGCCCTATAAGGTATGGCGTGGTGCTGGTGTACTCATTTGCATATACCGAAAATACCGGAAATATCATGAACAACCCAAACATGCGAGCCGCCATAATTGATGAAATCTTAAGCGCAAAAATGCGCTCTTGTTTATTCATTGTAAAAGTTAATCTTCCAGAGAATATTTAGGTTTGTAAAGTGGATAGCTATTGTCTAATACGCGTCTCACATCTTTTGCTAGTATTTCAGCGCCTATGATGTCATAGTTATGGGCCATTAGGTGTAAGGCTTCGGGTATAGATGGAGAATTTGGATACTTTTCAATAATAAATTTACAGCGATTAATTGCTGCAATTTGTGACAAGTTCTTGGTATAGAATATGGCAACATGCATTTCATGTCTTACCAATATATTTCTAAGAACAACTAGCCTGTCTTTGGCCTCTTCTGCGTACTCTGTTTGTGGATATTTTTCTATCAAAGCGAGGTAATAGTTGAATGCGTCTCTAACTGAATTAACGTCTCTTTGAGCGTTATCTGTCATTAAGCCATCAAGGATCGATCTTGATTTGTCTTCTGATATAACTCCACGCAGGTAGTATGCGTAAGGGGTAGACGATATATCTTCTGGATACAACCTAATGTAACTATCTAATTTAGCTATAGCAAGATCGTAGTCTTCGTATTCGTACAAGGCGTGAGCTATTTCGAGTTTTGCCTGTTTTGAGTATTTGGAGGCAGGGTATGCGGCCTCAAGCTTTTCAAACAAAGCTATGGCTGTATCCATGGTTCCTGCAGATATTTCATCTTTAGCTTCGATAAAAAGCATTTTTGGTGATTTACCATCATTTATTGGTGGTCTTTTTTCTTCCTCCTGCCAAAAACAACCACTCAATGTAAAAGATAATAGAGTTAAAATTAGTGTTATTTTTCTCATTCCAGGGTAATTATGTTAATTATTATAAATATGCACAGCATTATACTTGTAGCGATGTATTATATTTACAAAGATTAAGTAACAGTAATACCCAATTCAGTATGAAATTATTTAAAAAAAGAGTCCTGATAAGTGACTTGTGTGAAGTCCTAGACCATTACATGCCAAAGAACCATGTAGAAATGGTCTATCAGGCATATATCATGGCTGCTACAGCACACGATGGACAGTTTCGTAAGTCCGGGGAGGCCTATGTATTTCACCCCATCAATGTAGCGATGATTTTGGCTGAACTTCAGCTTGATTATGCTTGCATTGTTGCTGCCTTGCTTCATGACTGTATAGAAGATACCACGCTCACACAAGAGGAAATTTCAATAGATTTTGGTGAAGAGGTTGCCAATATAGTTGAGGGCGTATCAAAAATTACTGGACTGAGATTTAATTCCATAACCGACAAGCAGGCACAAAACTTTAGAAAATTAATATTAGCAATGACATCAGATATGAGAGTTATGGTAATCAAGCTTGCAGATCGCCTTCATAACATGCGCACACTAGATTCAATGGACGAAGAAAAGCGAGTCAGAATAGCGAAAGAAACTTATGAAATTCATGCTCCAATAGCTAGGCGCTTGGGGCTAAATAGTATCAGGACCGAGCTTGATAATTTATGTTTTAAGTATCTTCATCCGTTTAGATACAAGATAATTACAAGCAAAATTAACAAACAAAAAGGCTCAAAAAGAAAGCTAATAAGACATATAGAGAAAGAAATAAATAATAGATTCATAAACGAAGGTATGGCCGAGGTTGAAGTAACCGGAAGAAGGAAACAGCCCAGTAGTATTTACAATAAAATGAAACTTAAAGGGGTTAAATTTAGTCAGGTTCTTGATATGTTTGCATTTAGAGTTATTGTTAGCGATGTTTCTATGTGCTATCAAGCTCTAGGTATAGTTCATAACCTTTACAAACCATTGCCAGGTAAATTCAAAGACTACATAGCTCTGCCAAAATCTAACGGCTATCAATCACTACATACTGTTCTTTTTGGTCCAGATAAAATTCTCATAGAGGTGCAGGTAAGGTCTCAAGATATGCATTTTATATCTGAATATGGTATCGCTGCTCATTGGCACTATAAGAATACTCCTGGAGGCACTCCCGAGCTAGCAGCGAACTGGTTAGGCTCATTACTGGACATTCAAAAAAAATCTGGAACTTCGGTTGATTTTTTAGAAGAAACAAAAACAGATTTGTTTCCGTCAGAGGTTTTTGTATTTACTCCGGTAGGTGATATTATCCAACTACCATATAAATCTACTGTTATAGATTTTGCATATGCAGTCCATACAGATATCGGGAATCGCACTGTTAAAGCAAAAATTGACCAAGCTAGCGTCCCCCTGTCTACTGAAATTAGATCTGGAAACACTATAGAAATCATAACAAGTAAAAAAGCTAAACCACACTCATCATGGCTGCAGACTGCGATAACCGCAAAGGCAAAGTCTGCAATAAAAGCACAGTTAAAGAAGGAATCTTCATCCGAATTAATGCAATTGGGAGACTATTTACTCAGTAATGCCCTTACTTATCAAGGACTAAACTATAAGGATATAAATAAAGATACCTGGAGAAAGTGTCTGAGCGATTTGAGGTGCGATTCTAAGTCTGACCTCTACATGAAAATAGGGCTTAGTGAAATTTTAATTTCAGTGGTTTTGAATAAGTTGCAGGATGATAAAGATGAGAAAGTTATTGAAAAAATTCACATAAACAAAACTAGAGGCAAAGCTATAAGCTTTGCTCACTGCTGTTACCCAATACCTGGAGACAGGGTTGCCGCAATTTTGACTACCTCGAAAGGGTTGGTGGTACATAAATTTGAGTGTAAAAATTTGCAGCGAGAAAAAAGCAAAAATATCCAGTGGCTTGAGGTTGATTGGGATGCTGACAAGAGTGAAGAGTTCGAGGCCACGGTTATAGTTAAGGTAAATAATCGTAGGGGAGCCCTAGCATCTATTGCAAATGTTCTTGCTAAAATGGGAATTAATATTGAAAATCTTGACATTGAAGAGCAAAAAAATTCAATGAAAGCCCTTAATTTTATTATCACAGTAAGCGACACAAAAAAACTTACAGAAGTATTTTCAAAGTTAGAAAAGTTTGAATTTGTGCGCTCAGTTAGCAGATCAAAATAATGCATAATCAGTATAAATTTGTTACCAATATAGCCTGATTTTCATTAAAATTGATATATTAATCATCATAGTACTATTTATGACTTGGACTGACTCTTTGGATATAGCTATAGAACTGGATGAAAAGTACCCAAATATTGATCCCTTGCTTGTTAATTTCGTAGACCTACGGCATATGGTAATCGAGCTGGAAAAATTTGACGACGATATTAATAAGTCTGGCGAAAAAATATTAGAGGCAATTCAAATGTATTGGATAGAAGAAAAAGAGTGAAAAAGATAATTATTTTTTGCCTTGCATGTTATTCTAGCTTGGCAAGTGCAGTATTAGAAGTAACAATTCTTAAGCAGGCAGAGAATGCTTTCCCTATAGTAATAGCTCCATTTGATGTGGTCGGTAATGCCGAGCAAGATGGGTCAATAATTGCAAAAATAATGAGGGATAACTTTAACCGCTCTGGAAGGTTTAGCGCAAGTAGCGGTAACAGAGTTTTTTTGTCTGAAGATGAAATTAACTTTAAAGCATGGCAATCTAACAACACAGAGGCTATCGTATTTGGCAAGGTAGAAAAGATTAGTAACAAAAGGTTTAATGTTTGGGTTTACCTTTATGATACATTCTCAATGAAGCTTCTCTATTCCGATAAGTTTGCTGTGCATAATAGTGGAATTAGAAGAATTTCTCATTTCCTGTCAGATAGAATTTATGACGCATTGCTAGGTGAGAAGGGCTCATTCGACACTCGTTTGGCTTATGTTACTGTTGTAAACCTTAGTGATGGTAGAAGGGAATATAGTTTAGAAATTTCAGATTCAGACGCACAAAATCCACAAGCAATCTTAAAATCCAATGATCCGATACTTTCGCCTGCATGGTCTCCAGACCAAAGAAAAATTGCTTACGTTTCATTCAGAAATGCACGATCTGAGGTCTTTATTCAGTATCCATTCGAGAGACGTAAAACTCGTAAATTACCATACTTTGATGGTATAGCATCTGCCCCATCTTGGCACCCTAATGGTGAAAGCATTTTGTTGACCCTATCTAAGGGAGGAAATAAAGATATATATTCTTACGACTTGAATACTGAAGAGTTAACCAGAATTACTAAAGACCCAGGCATTGACACAGAAGCCAGCTACTCTTCAGACGGTAAGCGCATAGTTTTCACCTCAAACCGCTCAGGTCAAGTACAAGTATACATAAAAGACCTAAAAAACAACAAGGTCAATCGAGCTACATTCGAAGGAAGATATAATGCAAAAGCAGTATTCTCCCCTAATGGTAAGCTACTAGCAATGGTACACCGTGTAGGTAAGGACTACCGTATAGCCTTGTTGGACATCAAAACTAAAGACTTAACCGTAATAACAGACAATAGTTTGGACGAATCTCCATACTTTTCACCTAACGGTGGTATGCTTATTTTTGCGACCAACAAGAAAGATAGAGGTGTATTGTCAGTGGTTTCGATTATTGGGGGGCAGGCTTTCGAGTTGGCTAGTAAGGTCGGTGAGGTGAGAGAGCCTAACTGGTCACATTATTTAAAATAAATAAAAGGAGTAATATATGTTAACAAGAAACTTATTATTAGTACTAACGTCGGTGGTCTTTTTGTCTTCCTGCTCAACAACCTCGGACGACATAGTTGAGAAAGCTGACAGTCTTTTTAAAAATATCACTGGTCAACCTGATGTAGTTGAAGTGGAAGACAGAACAACTACAGATGAAGGCGACACGAATAGTTCGACAGTAGAAAGCTCTACAGAAGAAAATATCGTTGTTGCTGATAGCTCTTCATACACATCTCAAAACTCTGGAGAGCAGAGCAATTCAAGCACTGAGTCTACCTCTATATCTTCTTCATCCGACTCTTCATCTTCTAGCTCTGAATCTTCTTCATCTTCTAGCTCTGAATCTTCTTCATCTTCTAGCTCTGAATCTTCTTCATCTTCTAGCTCTGGATCTACATCTACAGTTAACAAGGTTACAATAATAGAGAAATCACCTCTAGATAAGCTTAAAGATACAGACATATCTTTTACTCTATATTTCACTTATGACGGATTCGATATTGATGAAGATTCAACTAAAGAGATAATCAAACATGCAAACTATATGAGAGATAACCCAAGAGCTAGATTGCGATTGGAGGGTCATGCAGATGAGCGTGGAACACGCGAATATAATCTAGCATTAGGTGAGAATCGTGCACTGAGTGTGCAGGAAGTGTTGGGTTTGTATGATTTAGCATCTAGGATTGATGTAGTAAGCTATGGCGAAGAAAAGCCTATATCAAATATACATGATGAGAGTGGATGGAAGCAAAACAGGCGAGTTGAGTTTATTTACGAGTAGTTGTACCTTGATAGTTATTCAATTTTTTTATGAAGATATTTCCTCTTTTATTTATCGGTTTAGTGGTGCTAAACGCACCACTACATGCTGAGGGTGGAATTAATGTTGACAAAGTTATTGTTAACCATAATAAGAAGATACAAAAACTCAATAAGAGATACAAATCTTTATTGAATGAAATAGATCAGCTAAACGAGACCCAAAAAATTTCTGATGCTAAAATTAAAGAGCTCTTTCGGTTACTCGAGTTCAAGAAAACCAATGAAGTTGTCAAGCAAACTGTAACGCTAATAAAGAGGGACAATAGAAAGGCTAAGAAAATTTATACCAGTGCCCGTAGTTTGCTGCTAACTGACCAATTCTCTGAAGCAGTTGTTATGTTTCAGAGCTATCTTAAGGATTATCCCGAAAACAGTAACGCTGACGATGCCCATTATTGGCTAGCTAGATCTTACCTCGCTATGCATGACTACAATAATGCTAAGGACGCCTTTATTGGCTATCAGCAGGACAACCCAAAGCACCATAAGTTCTCTAATTCATTAATAGAATTAGCCAGAGTTTATATAGAGTTAGGGAAGAAGGGTGAGGCAACTAAGGTGCTCGATTTAATGATTAAAAAGACTCCTAACCATAACTCAATTAACAAAGCAAAACAAATGCTATCTGAATTGAAAACTCAAGCAAAAGAAGCATCAGAGCAAAGTGAAAATTCTACCAATCCATAGTGTAAATCTAGAAACGCTTTGCTATAATTACCCCGAACGATACCCCTTCTTGCTTGAAAGTGTTAATCCTAATAATGAGAATAAGTACTCAATTTTGTTTTCTCACCCAGGAGAAGCAATAACCCTTAATGATCTGGATGACTTTGATTTTTTATCTACACTAGAATCGAAAGTTAATATTACTTCAGATAGCAGTGATTTACCATTTAGTGGTGGTTGGTTTGTATATCTTTCTTATGAATTAATTGGTCAAATTGAACCCGTCTTGAAGGAAAATCTATTTAGCTCTAGCAATGTCATAGCGAAGGCGGTAGAGGTTCCCACAGCTATAATTATAGATCACACAAATAATGAAACTTTCTTAGTAGACCAGTTCGGTTCAGAAGATAGAATATCTCAAGTACTATGCGATATAAATGATGCTACAAAGGTTCCATCAGTGCAACTTGATGGGGAGCTGATATCTGAAGACGAAGAAAAGTTTCTATATGGCGTTAATGTGAGCAAGGATTACATAAAGGCTGGCGATGTTTTCCAGGTTAACTTGTCTAGGGAATGGCAATATGAACTTAATTCACAGGCAAATGCTACTCAAATTTATAGAGCACTTAAATCTGTAAATCCTGCACCATTCGCTGCTCTTGCGCAGTTCGAAGAATTTAGCATTATATCTTCTTCTCCTGAAAGACTTTTCAGTGTCACTAATGGCATTGTACAGACAAGACCGATAGCGGGCACTCATCCTAGGGGTGAGGGGGATGAAGATGAACTTTTGAAAATTAGACTTATAAACCATCCAAAAGAGCAAGCAGAACATGTAATGTTGCTTGATTTAGAGCGCAATGACATGGGCAGGGTGTGTAAGTATGGAAGTATTCATGTGAATGAGACAATGGCACTAGAGACTTACCCATTCGTTCATCACATTGTTTCTAATATCAAGGGAGAGCTAGAAGAGGGCGTAACTATCAAGAATTTGGTCCGTGCACTGTTTCCTGGGGGCACAATAACTGGTTGTCCCAAAGTTAGGTGCATGGAAATCATAGCTGAACTAGAACAGATGCCAAGGGGGGCATATACCGGTTCTATTGGCTATATAAGCCATGACGGCAAAATAGACTTCAATATTCTAATTAGGAGTTTTGTTCAGGAAGGCAAAAAACTAACATTCCGTGCTGGAGCAGGTATTGTTTATGATTCAATACCAGAGCGTGAGTTAGATGAAACTAAACACAAGGCAAAAGGGTTAATTCGGGCACTTAATACATAACCTTATATTAGCTATTCGGGCACTAACTAAGCTACTTTTAACCCAATTATCTTGTTCATACATTTGTTAATGTATTTGTATTTGTATTTGTATCTTTATTTGTACACATAATTAGTGTATATTCTTATCCATCCTGTTTAAAGATTCGGTTGCACCGTCTCTTATGGGATTGGTTTTTTATACTTAAAGGAGGAAACAATGAACAAAAAAATTATTATGACACTTTTAGGCGTTACTTTGGCAACCAGTGCTTCAGCGCTGTTCCAACATAACGGCCCTTGGACAACAGTTAAGATAGGAACTGAAGGAGCTTATCCACCATGGAATGGTACAAGCGCATCTGGCCAACTCGAGGGTGCCGAGGTAGATTTAGCTATGGACCTTTGTGCAAGAATGAGCGTAGAATGCGTCCTCGTAGCACAGGACTGGGACGGCATAATTCCCGCCCTTCAGAATGGAAAATATGACGCAATCATGGCTGGAATGTCTATCACACCTGAAAGAATGGAAGTTATAGACTTTTCACAGGGCTATGCAACTGAGCCGGCTTCATTTTCAACTCTTAGTTCGTCATCAGTAGCATCATTGGGGGTTTCTGGAAATGTTAATTTGGACTTAGGTCCTTCTGCAGATGTGGATGCATTAAAGGCTGCACTTAGTGGCTCAGTAGTAGGCGTACAAGGATCTACAACACATGAAAACTTTGTAAGGGATGTCCTAGGTAGCTCTGTTACAGTTAAGACTTACGATACCCAACAAAACCTTGAGCTCGACTTAGCAGCAGGAAGAATCGACGCCGCACTGTCTGACTCCGGCTCAATGGAAGCTTTCATAGCTAGTGGCAATGGCTCTAACGTTGTTTTTATTGGACCTAAGCTCGGTGGCGGTCAATTCGGCCCTGGAGTTGGTGTAGGTTTACGTCAATCTGACTCAGACCTTAAGGACATGTTCAACAAAGCAATAGACGAGGCGAGAGCTGACGGAACATTGGCGACCCACTTCACGAAATGGTTCGGCAAAGACATATCTATGTAAATCGTTTATCTTGTCTAACAAAAATCAAAGCGGTTATGATAAATAACCGCTTTTTTTATAGTTATATTTTTTGATGACTAACTCTTCTCATTCATAGTTATACTTATCTGAAAAATACATATAAACTTTTACAAAATGGCAACAGCACTAAAAATAAAAAACCTAACAAAATCGTTCGGTAGTCTAGATGTAATTAAAGGGTTATCTTTGACAGCAAACCAGGGCGACGTAATTTGTATCATTGGATCGAGCGGATCAGGCAAAAGTACACTACTTCGATGTATTAACCTGCTTGAGATTCCAGATTCTGGGGATGTATGGGTTAACGAAGAGCTTATTTCCATGACTAAAAACAAGAGAGGGGAGCCTTGCCCTGCTGACCGTAAGCAAGTCGACAGGATTAGAACAAAGCTGGCAATGGTGTTTCAAGATTTCAACTTATGGACTCACATGACTGTATTACAAAATGTAATAGAGTCGCCTGTTCATGTACAAAAAATTAGTAAGCAAAAGGCTATAGAACATGGTCATGATTTGTTAACTAAGGTCGGCATTAATGAGAAAGCTACACATTACCCTTCAAGCTTATCAGGAGGACAACAGCAAAGAGTAGCTATAGCAAGAGCTCTAGCTGTTAATCCAGATATATTGCTTTTTGATGAACCCACATCTTCACTTGATCCTGAACTGGTTGGTGAAGTATTAAGAGTTATGAAATCTTTAGCCAATGAAGGGCGCACAATGATTGTTGTTACTCATGAGATGGGCTTCGCTAAAGAGGTCGCTTCAAAGGTTGTATTTCTTCATGAAGGACGAATCGAAGAGCAGGGTGCAGCTAAGGATGTCTTTAATTCTCCAAAGTCCGAACGCTTAAAGCAGTTCTTAGCTTCAAACCTAGAGGCCTAACTGCCGATGGACTTTATTCATTTACTATCTCTTGGAGATCAAGGCTGGGGTGATGAAATGTTGCGGGCTGCTATGGTCACAGTAATGGTTAGCATTTCTGCTATGGGTATAGGTCTTTTTGTTTCTATTTTTGGAACTATATCTAAGTTGTCAACAAATAGACTAATAAGGGCTATAGGCAACACTTACACTACTATTGTTCGCGGTATTCCGGAGCTGTTAGTCATCTATTTGCTGTATTTTGGCTTTAACAATGCTGTCATGTCAATTGCTAATTCATTGTTTGGTTATAATCAGTACATCGAGTTGCCGGTATTTTTAATTGCAGCTTTAGCGGTAGGAATTATTTCTGGGGCATACTCAACCGAAGTTATAAGGGGTGCATTTTTAGTCGTACCGAAAGGTCAAATAGAGGCTGCAAAGTCAGTAGGGATGAGCAGATTCCTTGTATTTTACCGAGTACTTATCCCTCAAGTAATGCGCTATGCCTTGCCAGGTCTTGGCAATGTGTGGCAGCTAACATTGAAGGACACTGCCCTAATAATGGTCACTGGTTTAGTTGAAATTATGAGGCAGGCTCATATAGCTTCTGGCTCTACGTACGCTCCATTTACTTTCTATGTCTCTGCAGCAATGCTGTATCTAGTACTCACAACGGTATCATCTAGGGCACTAAATAGTGCCGAGAATTGGGCCAATAAAGGTGTAAAAAGGGAGAAAGCATGAATATAGATGGTATTTGTGCCTCACTTCCGAAGGAATATTTGGGCCTAAAAGTTCAGCTTATGTGTAACTCACTCCCAAAATTACTTTTGGGCATCCCTTTGACGATTGAGTTAGTTGTAATATCACTTTCAACCGGGCTTGTTCTGGCTCTATGTATAGCACTTATGAGGATCTCTAGTAGCAGATTATTAAATATAGTTTCAAGGTCATATGTGTTTTATTTTCGAGGTACCCCATTGCTAGTACAGATTTTTCTTATTTATTATGGATTAGCTCAATTTGATTTGATAAAGGAAAGCTTCCTTTGGTCTTTCTTTAGGGATGCATATTGGTGTGGAATATTGGCACTTACTTTAAATACGGGAGCTTATACTGCAGAAATAATACGCGGAGGTTTGCAATCGGTTCCTCATGGACAGATCGAATCTGCTAGATCTATGGGAATGAGCGGCATACTTCTCTATAGAAGAGTTATATTGCCTATAGCATTTAGGCAGGCACTTCCTGCATACGGTAACGAAATGATTTTAATGGTTAAGGGCACATCTCTTGTCAGCACTATAACTCTTATGGAGATAACAGGTATCGCAAGATATATTATTGCCAAGTACTGGACTCCAGTAGAAATCTTTTTAATCGCTGGAATTATTTATTTGTTTATAAACTATTTAGTGACTAGGGTTGTTAGATATGCAGAGAATAGGTATACACCATACTTACAAGCTAATGAATAAAGTTCTGATATCTATTTATTCATAATAAATCTATCACAGCAATCAATCAACTCTCTTTCCATGGTATTAATTATATCCCTGGGGTAGCAGTAATGACGGTCTCTATTCTAAATTACAGCCTTTAAGAGTGAGGGTTTTGCTGAGGGAAGCCCTCGATAGAGTATATCGGTATAGTTAAGATAGTCCGTATTTAATTTACCAATGCTACTACTAAAGTGACTGGTCATATTTATTGTGTTGAGATATCAATGACAGAAAAATTCAACAAAGCATTTAATTATGTGGTCTATGTCTTCAGTTGAAACACCCATATGACATACTAGCCTAGACTTTCCTGATGTAATAGTTGTGTTAATGCTGTTTTTAATAAGATGCCTGCTCAGGCTGTCCTCAATAGATTCGGAGAACTCAATGAAGACCATGTTGGTTTGGGTATCTGCATAGCTAACCTCTAGCTGCTCTATTGGTGACAATCCGTCAGCTAGTTTTTTAGCGTTACTATGGTCAATGCTGAGACGTTCTATATTGTTTTGTATAGCATATAAGCCGCATCCAGCAATAATTCCGACCTGCCTCATCCCTCCACCTAGTATTTTGCGTACACGCTTAGCTTTCTCAATAAATTCTTTATTCCCAAGTAGCAGTGAACCAATAGGGGCTCCTAATCCTTTAGATAGGCAAACTGAAACCGAGTCAACATTCTGAGTCAACGACTCTAAAGATGAACCGGAATGGACATGGGCATTAAAAATTCTGGCACCGTCTAAGTGAGTTTTTAGTCCTAAACTGCGTGAAAACTTGCAAATTTCATCAATTTTATGTTGCTCTTGAACCTTACCAGACACAGTGTTTTCTAGGCATACTAGTTTGGTTATTGCATAGTGGGAGTCATCAGGCTTTATTTCATTTGCCAAAAGCTCTATAGGTAGCCCGCCATTATGGTCAGTGTCAATAGGACAAAGTGCAACACCTCCAAGGACTGCGGCTCCATGTGCTTCATGCGAGAAGGAGTGGTACTCTTTACCTACCAATACTTCATCTCCTCTGTTGCAATGGCATAGCATGGCTGCTAAATTACTTTGGGTGCCAGATGGAAAGAATAGGGCTGAATCCTTGGAGAACATTTCTGCCACTAAAGATTGTAGCTCTAGAACGGTAGGATCTTCGCTATAAACATCATCACCTAATGGAGATTCGTGGGCAACTTTAAGCATTTCTTTGCTAGGAGTTGTAACAGTGTCACTTCTAAGGTCAATCAAATCGTCAATTAAATTATCTGATTGAGCCAAAGTACTGTTATGGTAACTGTACATAACTTGAGCCCATGTTTGTGATAGTGAACAAAATTATAATACTAAAATAAATGTTTATATAGTTTTTATTTATTTGCTTAATATTTTACGGAACGAACTTTGATGTCATAGGGTAACGTCGCTCTTTGCCGAATGCGCTTTTACTAATTTTTGGCCCCGGAGCGGATTGTCTACGCTTGTATTCGTTATTTAGCACCATCCTACTGATTCTAATCACTGTCTCTCTATCGAAACCTTGATCAATGATTTGTTGAACTGACTGTTTGCGCTCCACAAACATTCCAAGTATTTCATCTAGTTGGTCATATGGCGGTAATGAATCTGAGTCAACCTGGTTAGGAGCCAGTTCTGCAGACGGCTCTCTGTCGATAACGCGTTGAGGTATAGCAAGTGAGATAGAATTTCTATACCTTGCCAATCTGTACACTAAAGTTTTGGAAATATCTTTTAGTGGAGCAAAGCCGCCAGACATATCACCATAAAGGGTAGCATAACCAACAGCCATCTCAGATTTATTTCCAGTAGTTAAAAGTATTTTTCCGGTTTTGTTTGATATAGCCATTAGCAAAGATCCTCTAACCCTGGCCTGCAGGTTCTCTTCCGTAGTATCGGCCTTAGTTCCTTGAAATATTTCACTGAGTTGGGAGTTAAAAGTATCCACTATCGGGTGTATTGGAATGCTTTGGAACTCAGTATTTAACATCTCTGCTTGAGATTTTGCATCCTCCATACTCATATTAGATGTGTACTCATAAGGCATCATTATTGCTTGAACGTTTTCACTTCCTAGGGCATCAGCAGCTATAACTAAAGTTAGGGCTGAATCAATACCACCAGAGAGTCCAATGACTGCCCCATTAAATATGCTGTTCTTTTCAATGTAATCCTTGGTTGAGAGTACCAAAGCTTGGTATACAGTTTGTTCTACAGATTGAGATAGAGAAATTTTGTCTGATTTTGCCGACAAGTCGCAAACTACTTCTTCAAAGAAAGGTAATTGATGGGTGACATTTCCTGACTTGTCCATAGCAAATGATCCACCATCAAACACAAGCTCGTCTTGACCACCAACACTGTTTAAATATATAAAGTCAACATTATTTTCAGTGACTCTTTGTTTTATGGTTTTAATCCTTTCCTTATGTTTGCCGACTTGGAATGGAGAAGCGTTGATACTGATAATTGTATCAGCTCCAATATTTGCGGCCATATTGACAGGCTCAAAAGACCAAGCATCTTCACAAATAACAACGCCAATCCGTTTGTTTTGACATTCAAATACGAATGCATTACTACCGCTAGAAAAGTACCTTTTCTCGTCAAAAACGCCATAATTAGGCAGCTGATGTTTGTGATAATTACTAGCCCTTCCATTCTGTATCAGATAAGCGCTGTTATACAATTTATCCACATCCCTTGTTGGTGCGCCAAAAATAATAGAGATCTGTTTAGGTATATTATTAGTGATAAAATCAACCGCATCTTCTACTTGGTTAATGAAGCCGTCCCTAAGAACCAGATCTTCTGGAGGGTATCCAATTAAAGCTAACTCTGGAAAAACGATTAGGTGAGAGCCAGAATCATAAGCCTTTATAGATAAATCAACAATTGTTTGGGCGTTGTTGCTAATATCTCCAACAATTGGGTTAATTTGAGCGATTGAGATTTTAACAGGCTCAATTCTATTTGAAAGCTTTTCAAGCTGCTCCTGCCAAAATATGGACTTCAATTGATTGTTGCTAAGCTTTGCGTGTTCAAGCTTAGTATTTGCAACGACTTCAGCTGGGTTTAACCCCAAAATATCTGCAAAAAGCCATGCATGCATCTCAGACAATGCCGCCTTGCCTGAACTATACTTACTCAAATTGGACTGATTTATGTTGTATTCTTGTGAGATTCTGTAGTCTGAAAATCCAGTCCTGCTACGGACTTCAGCCAGATATTCTTTAGTTTTGTTAGGCATATTTTTTGATCTAATTTATTGTAATAACTAGCCATTATAGTTAATTATTACTTATAGTGTTAATTATTAACTAAAGTTAAAAAATACTAGCAAGTTAAAAAATACATAATTTATATATAAAGCATTGATTTAGCAAGAAAAATAAATTAATATGCTTTTTATACATGTAATAATTGATTTATCATTGAAAGTCATGTATATTAAATTCAAAATAATAATATAAGGCGCGGTATCGTGGACAGAATGCATAAACACTTATTGGCAGAATCTGAATTAGGTGTAGAAACTATATGTTTGCAATATAAGGCCTATTTGGGAGACTCTGACGCCCAATATGCACTGGCCGATGTATTTCAGAAGGGTAGGGGAGTGACTATGAGCTCAGATCATGCCTTTTATTGGTATAAAAGAAGCGCAAACCAAGGCAATATTGCCGCACAATTTAATGTTTGGTATGCATATCTTATTGGTGACGGCGTTGAGGCCAGTCTTGAGAAATCTGACTTTTGGTACAGGGTCGCTTCTTCGAACAATATAAACAGTAGCAGCCATTCTGTAGTTGATAAGCTATTAAAGACCTTATAGGTCAATGATTTGGGTGGTGCCGCTCATAAGAGTTTTACTCCTTTAATTCTTCAAGGGCGGCGTCATTTAAAGCGATTATATTGGGCAAGTGTCTGCCATATTCGTTATAGTCGAGCCCATAACCGACAACTATTTCATTCGGTATAGTGAATAGTTCATAGTCTATATCAACAAATACCTCTCTCCTTGTTGGTTTTGTCAGTAGAGCTACTATTTCAACTTGTATTGCACCTTTATATTTCAAGTATTCTTTTACAGCTGCCAGAGTTCTTCCGGTATCGATGATATCTTCAAAAATAATTATGTTTTTGTCTGTAATGCCTTTCTTAAGGTCGAGAAGTATTTGTGGCTTACCACTTGTTTTACCGTTTTTGTATGACTTAACTATAAGAAATTCAACTTGGACATCAATATCTAGCTGTCTTATTATGTCCGCCATAAATACAAATGCACCCTTAAGTAACCCTATAGCCACGATACCTTTTCCATCGTACTTTTCGTTAAGTTTTAACGCTAATTTTTTTACTTCTTGTTGGATTTCTTTTCTCGTTACTATTACGCTTTTTTGATATTTATTCATATATATTATTTTGTTTAACTTGTTAATTATTCGATATTACATTAATTATCTATATTTGGAATGAATAATTTGTAGTTTATTACATTACATATCACTCAATTTAACACCGCAAGTTATTTCGAAAATACTAATTATAATCATTTTAATGATGATTAAAATGCCCCTAAATTTTCCGTGGTGCTATTCTTGATTCTTGTATTATTTTTGTAACGTATTGTAATAACATGATTGTTCTTATTTTGTTATGACCTTCTTCGTGATAATACTTGAGTGTAATTAATTTAATCACAGTGAGATACGAAATTATTGCAAATAAACTACATTTTTTCATTGTATTGTATTAAACTTAATACTTTGTAGCTCGGCACATTGAGCTGCACTTGGTTCAGTGGGATACATAAAATTTCCTACTGGTTTTTTATTTGTTTAAAGAGGAGAAATCATGAACAAATTATTAAAAATTTCTGCAGTCTCATTGTTGGCATTTGGTGCCTATGGTGTTCAAGCAGATACTTTGAGTGACGTGCAAGACAAAGGAAGCGTTAGTTGTGGCGTATCAAAAGGATTGGCAGGCTTTTCTGCTGCTAACTCTGCTGGCGTATGGACTGGTGTAGACGTTGATGTATGTCGTGCAGTTGCGGCCGCTACACTAGGTGATGCATCTGCAGTTAAGTTCGTACCTTTAACAGCTAAGGAGCGCTTTACTGCTTTACAGTCTGGTGAGATTGATATGTTAAGTAGAAACACTACTTGGACAATCACTCGTGATGCTTCATTAGGCCTTAACTTTGCTGGTGTAAACTATTACGATGGTCAGGGCTTTATGGTTAAGTCTTCACTTGGTATTGGCAGCGCTATGGACCTTGGTGGTGCAGCTGTTTGTATCCAGGCTGGAACAACAACTGAGCTTAATCTAGCTGACTGGGGCAAAGCAAACGGAATCAATTACACTTCTGTAGTATCTGATACCAATGCGCAAACATTGTCAAACTATGACGCAGGACGTTGTGATGTACTAACAACTGATGCTTCTGGTTTATACTCAATGAGAGCTGCATCTAAAGACCCTTCAGAGCACGTTGTATTGCCTGAGATTATCTCTAAAGAGCCTTTAGGGCCTGTTGTTCGTCAGGGTGATGATAAGTGGTTCAACATCGTGAGATGGTCACTTAATGCAATGATCACAGCTGAAGAAGTAGGTGTTACTAGTGCTACTGCTGATGTTGTTTCAAACAACCCTGAGCGTGAGCGCTTAATGGGTCGTTCTGGAAACACTCACGAGTATGTTGGTTTAAGTTCAGACTGGACTTACAACATTATTAAGCAGGTAGGTAACTATTCTGAAAGCTTCGAGCGTAATATTGGTCTTAATACACCGATTGGTATTGCTCGTGGTGTGAATGCTTTATGGACTCAGGGTGGTATTCTATACTCACCTCCATTTAGATAAGCACTTATATTGTTAAACTAAGACCAGCCTATTTATTAGGCTGGTTTTTTATATATATCTATGAAACAATTAAAGTCAATAATCTCTATACTTAACAATAATGAGTTAAGGGGTTATCTTTTCCAGGCTATAGCTCTAGCTGCAATAGTGCTTATGGCATACATTGCGATAGACAATATGTTTATTAATATTGAAGCTCGTAGCATCCATACCGGATTCTCGTTCTTAAATAATAGAGCAGGATTCGATATCAACGAATTTCTTATTGATTACTCTCCAGAGTCAACCAACCTGAGAGTCTTTTATGTTGGACTCCTTAATACCATTGTTATAGCAATAGTTGGCATATTTTTTGCCACAATAATAGGCCTTCTTATTGGTATTGCTAGACTTTCCAATAACTATTTAATTTCAAAGCTTGCGGGAGGTTACATTGAATTATTCCGCAACATACCAATACTATTACAAATATTGTTTTGGTACAACTTGTCTCTAATTATCTTTCCACATCCCCGTAAAAGTTTCGAATTTTTTGATGCTATTTTTATAAATAAAAGGGGCTTTTATGTTCCCAAGCCTATTGCTGAAGATGGGTTTTTGTTTGTTGTAGTTGCACTAATAATAGCTATCATTGGAGTGATAGCAATGATAAAACACTTTAAGAAAAAGCATGAAAAGACTGGTATTTACACCTCTACGTTTTTATATTCAACCTTGTTAATTATTGGTTTGCCCACTATAACGTATTTCATAATGGGCTCACCACTTCACCTAGATTACCCTGCACTAAAGGGGTTTAACTTTAAAGGTGGTATGGTTTTTTCCCCCGAGTTTACGGCCCTTGCATTTGCTCTTAGTGTTTATACCGCAACGTATATTGCTGAAGCTATTAGGTCTGGTATTGAAGCGGTTGACAAGGGACAAAAGGAGGCCGCAGCGGCAATTGGCTTGACTCCAGTACAATCACTAAAGTTGGTAGTATTACCACAGGCTTTACGAGTTGCAATTCCGCCAACCATTAATCAATACTTAAATTTAACCAAAAATTCATCACTTGCAACTGCCATTGGATATCCAGAACTTATGTCGGCATTCGGCGGAACAGTGCTGAACCAAGTAGGACAGGCAGTTGAGATACTAGGAATGACAATGCTAGTCTACTTAGTTATCTCATTGATAATTTCTTTAACACTTAATATCGTTAACAAAAAGATGAGTATAAAAGGTAGATAGTATGGCCATATACGAACAAAATCCCCTTAAAAAGCCACCAATTACTCAAATTGGTGCTATACGCTGGCTGAGACACAATCTATTCTCATCTTGGGTAAATACGGTTTTAACATTATTAGCTATTTATTTGCTTTATGTTGTATTGCCTCCACTATTGGATTGGATGGTCATAAGTGCAAATTTCAATTTCGGTACGGTTGATATATTTGGTTACAAAATAGAATTCTCTGAGGTTATGGCCACAAACGATAATTGCGGGCGTACAGCTGCTTGTTGGCCTTATATCTATGAAAAAATTTACATGTATACATATGGCTTCTATCCCAGAGAGGAGTCGTGGCGACCAGATATTGTCTTTTGGCTTACTTTAGGCTTGTTTATTGTTATTAAGCTGTTAAGTAATTACAAGCATAAAAATCTAGTTATTCTTGCACTTCTAATTACTTACCCAATAATTTCGTTCATTCTGATAAGCGGTGGCAGTTTCGGACTTGTCCTTGTGGAAACTCACCAATGGGGCGGCCTAATGCTAACATTAGTTATAGCATCTGTCGGTATATTGGTTTCATTCCCTATAGGAGTGATGTTGGCACTAGGACGCCAATCCGAACTCAAGATCATAAATTTTTTATCAACTATATTTATTGAATTTATTCGTGCTGTTCCTTTGATTACGATTCTGTTTATGGCTTCATTTGTATTGCCTTTATTCTTCACAGAGAGTATGGACTTTGATAAGCTACTAAGAGCCCTCATAGGGATTGCGCTCTTTCAAGCGGCATACTTTGCTGAAGTTGTTCGGGGAGGTTTGCAGGCCATACCTAGAGGGCAATATGAAGCGGCTGATGCAATAGGACTTAACTACTTTAAAAAAAATGCACTAATAATACTGCCACAAGCATTAAAAATATCAATACCTAATATAGTTGGATCTTCAATTTCATTGTTTAAGGACACTACATTGGTACTCATAATTGGCCTTATGGACATGCTTGCCATGGTAAATATGACGAGTAACGACCCATACTGGTTAGGCAGAGAAACAGAGGGGTTTGTATTCGTTACAATGGTCATGTGGGTAATATTATATTCAATGTCCAGATATTCCAAGAAACTTGAAAAACGCTTTAATACAGAGAACACTAATTAAAATAGGTCTTAATTATGAATTTGAAAAATAACAATAAAAACAATATTATTGAAATAAACAATCTAAATAAGTGGTATGGAGATTTTCAAGCTTTAAACACAATAAATCTAAATGTAAAAGAGGGAGAGATTATAGTTGTATGTGGTCCTTCAGGAAGCGGTAAATCAACATTAATTCGATGTGTAAACTTTTTAGAGAAGTTTCAGGAAGGTGAAATTATAGTTGATGGGACACAATTAACAGATGATGCTAATAAGATAAGACAAGTACGATCTGAGGTATCAATGGTGTTTCAACACTTCAACCTTTTTCCACATCTAAGCATATTAGATAATCTTACTTTAGCTCCTATATGGGTACACAACGAAACCAAATCACAATCAAAGGAAAAAGCCTTAAAGCTATTGGACAGGGTAGGCATTAAGGACCAAGCTAAAAAGTACCCTAACCAGCTAAGTGGAGGGCAACAGCAGCGTGTAGCTATTGCTAGAGCTTTATGTACAAATCCAAAAATTATGCTATTTGATGAACCTACTTCTGCTTTAGATCCAGAGATGATTTCTGAAGTTCTAGATGTAATGGTTGAGTTGGCTAAAGAGGGCATCACTATGATATGCGTTACACACGAGATGGGCTTTGCTAGAAAGGTTGCAGACAGGATAATATTCATGGACTACGGTCAGATTATTGAGGAAAACAACCCAGAAGCGTTCTTTAGTAACCCAGAATCAGATAGACTTCGTCTATTTTTAGATCAAATATTGACAAAATAATCAAATCTTAAAAGGTTATCCACTTAAATTTCGTTGCAAATTTTGATGTTTGGCAAGTATTTTGTTAAACTCCTAATATGCTTTTGATTCAGTAAACTCTCTATGGTGTTTTTTAAAAAAAGAAAAAAAGAAGATAATCTTGACAAAGATCAGGACTGGAATAAAGACATTAAGCGGAATAGGGCTATAGGAAACAACGCCGTTCAGCAGGGTTTTGATTTTGAGATAGAATCACATACAGAAAGGGATAAAGCACTATCAGGGACTAAGTATGGACTAAGCTTAAATGAGTACGAAATAAATGAAGATCAGATAAAAGTGTTACTAAATTGTAGAGAAGAAAATACTGCTGAAGAATTAATTAAAATCCTAAAAAGAACGAATAAGACAAAATTTAAAAATGATATTTTAAACCCACTAATAGAGTTTGGTTTTTTTGAACGTACGATCCCGGAAAAACCTAAAAGCCCGAAACAAAAATATAGGTTAACTGGGCTATTTGTTAAAAAAAGGTCAGCAGTTTAGTTCAACAGAATAAATACTTGCAAATTTCCGTTTTTAGCCCCTTTTTTATCTTGCAGGGGTTACCCCCTTACTTGTGTAGTAATTGTTGCCATTATTTTTTACCACTATTTTATTTGTAACTATTTGATTTATATACAAATATGTGATTTTTTTGTTATTTTTGTTATTTATTTACTGTTTTTGCTTATACTGTTGTTAACTTATTCTCTTATTTTTATCATGAAAAAAATTATTATTGCTGTTTCTTTATTCTTTTTGTCATTTTCTGCTTCTAGTTTAACATTTGTAGATGGAAAGCAAGTAGATCTAAAACTTGATAAAATTAACGAATTAGAAGAATCTATACTGGCAATCTCTTTTGAGCTTGAAACTTATAAATCTGAATTAAATTTATACAAGACAAGTAATTTAGAACTCTCTGATCAAATTTCTTCTCTTGTAGATACTAAAGATGGCCTTTCACAAAAAAACACTAGCCTTAACGACGAATTACTCCTTCTTCAAATAAAATATAATGATTTAAGTAATAAAAATATCAATTTAAGAAAAAATAATACTGATTTAACTAAGAATAATAATAGTTTAAATACAACTAATACCGATTTAAACAAGAAAAACACTAGCTCTAATACAAAACTTAATGACCTTAATTCCCAGATCTCACAATTAAAGCTCCAAAATAAATCACTCTCTTCTAAGAATAGCGAATTACTCGCTAAACCTCCTACAAGTAACGTTAATACATCAGTTGATGTTGAAGCTATAAAATCTAAACTACTCAAATCTGAGCAACATGTAGACACATTAAAGAAGCAAATTTCTCTTTTTAAATCACAACAAGCTAACCAATCTACGACAATCAGTAAGCTTAATGATAAAATTATTAAGCAGTCTCAATTAATCACTAAAGCGGCTGATTCAAAATCTTTACAACTTCTTAATGACATTAAGTCAATAGAAAATGATTTGAATATCGTTAAGGAGTCTAATAGTAACTTGGTTTCCTCTATCGCCACATTAAAGTCTTTGAATGTTGACAGTAAAAATAAATTGGCACAACTTAAAATAATAAATGACGCTACTGCTTCAGAAAATGATAGACTTTCTGCCAAAATCACATCAATTACTTCTGAAAATGATGAGCTGATAGAGAGCCAGTATTTGTTTTCTGTAGTAAATTATTATTTAATCTTTTCCACACTTTTTGGTTTAATTCTTGGGTTTATAATTAGCTTCTTTATTGCCCGCATTAATAAACAAAATAGAGATAGTCTTTACAGTATTGATCGCTCTTATTAGAGGGCTTCATTTCAGTAAAGTACCTTAATTTTTTCTATTTTAAATAACCTCTATTGTTGACCTTTACTCTTACATATATTTTGATAATGAAATACTGTTATATACTTTAATTATGCTCAGCATATGTCATTAAAAACAGGGATTTTATTAACCAATCTTGGAACGCCTAAATCACCTAATAAGGCTGATGTAAAAGCATATTTGTCTGAATTTCTGTCTGATAAAAGAGTTGTTAATACCCCAAATAAATTTATTTGGTGGTTAGTTTTACATTTTATAATTTTAAACACTAGGCCGGCAAAATCTGCAATAAATTATTCAAAAATATGGGGTCGTTTTGGTGTCGGTTCACCACTACTTGATATAACCATTTTGCAGCTGTCTGGTGTTAAAAAAGTTCTTAATAAAAGTAATGATAATTTGGAATTTGAAATTGGAATGAGATACGGAAAACCGTCTATCCCAGAAGCCCTACAATCACTCAAATCTTATAACTGTAACAAGATTATAATTTTGCCACTTTATCCTCAATATTCTCACTCAACAACTCTATCTACTTCAGACTCGATTAACTCTGAAATTAATTCTTGGATTGATGCTCCTGATATTAATTTTATTAGTGACTATCATCAAAATTTATACTACATAGAATCTCTTACCAACTCGATTAATGATCACCAAAATACACACGGTAAGCCTGAGACGCTAATTATGTCATTCCATGGCATGCCACAGAGTTATATTGACAAAGGTGATGTTTATTATGAACATTGTTTAAATACCTCAATGCTCCTTGCCAAATCCCTTAAATTAAATTCTGACGAGTACTTAGTTACCTTTCAGTCTGTTTTTGGTAAAGAGGAATGGATTAAGCCATATACAGACGAAACTCTAAAATATCTTGCGTCAAGTGGCGTTAAACATGTACAAGTTGTTTGTCCTGGATTTTCAGCTGACTGTTTAGAAACCTTGGAAGAGATCGATATAGAGAATAGAGAGAATTTTATTAAAGCAGGAGGAACTACTTTTAGCTACATTAATGCTCTCAATTTTCGACCTGACCATATAAATGCTTTATCTAATATTATTCAGTCCTATATCGTTTCTGAGGACGTTTAATACTTCGCATAATTTATATTATGTTAAATAACTAATAATTATTTAATTTATAATAATATAAAAAGCCCTCCTCACTCTATTTTATTTTGAATAAGTATATGTTCATAGCCTAACATAATATAGTCGTTAATTTTTGCAGGACCACTCACCGCAACATCAACTATGTCAATATATTCATCATCACCTACATTGTTCCATCCTGAATTCACACCGCATACATGAAGGCTTGCTCCATTCATTACCATGTCATTTAGTATATTTATAGCCTGCGGTTGCTGGCTTTCACGATTTTTTGTGAGTTCAAACTGTTCATCTCCATGAGATACGATTGCAATCTCTAATTCTGGATATTTGTTTTGTAATTGGTTTCTTAGAGACTTAATCATTGGAGATGCCCATTTCCAGGTGTTATCTCGCCACTCTAGAATTTCAAAAACAACTCCTTCAGGTTCCACATTATTGCTTATTAACGTATCGACCGATGAGTGCCTAAACTGTTCCTGTGCAGTTGAAAAAGTACTCAACATTAACAACACTACGGATAAAACTATATTTACTGACTCTTTAAGTATTGCCATTAATTCTCCTAAAAAGGGTTTTGTAGCTATGCTTAGGAATATACACTACGTTTATACTTAAAATTATAGTCCTGAGGGCTTCATATAGAACTAATTTTTGTATCAAATATAAAGAGTATTGTGTAAACTCGTACTTTCTTTTACATAATAGCAATAAATCTTTGCCATCACAGAATTGACTAAATTTAGCCAAAATAGTTCAGCCATTAATTACATATTATTGTTTTCTTTGGTGCTTGTATGGGGAACCTCGTTCCTATTAATCAATAGAAGTTTGCTGTCTTTTTCCCCAGAACAAGTCGTCGGAATTAGGCTTTCTATTGCAGCAATAGTAATGCTGATTGTTTTACTAATTAAAAAAAGAAGGCTGCCTACAAACATTGTCTCTTGGATTCATTTTATTATTATCGCAGTTATGGGCAATATACTACCCTTCTGGCTCATTGCTGTAGGGCAAACTAATATATCTTCTGGGCTAGCAGGACTACTTATGGCTGTAATGCCACTATTCACGATTGTGTTGGCTCATCTATTCCTTAAAGATGATAAGATAAACCGTTATAAGATGCTTGGTTTTTTGATTGGTTTTTCTGGAGTAGGGTTTATCCTTGCACCAACCATTGCCAGTTTCCCGGAAAGTACTTTGAGTGTATTACTAGTTCTTGTCGCATCATTCTGTTATGCGTTAAACACTGTAATTACAAAAGCCATAAGGCAATATGACCCTATAGTTGTTAGCTCAGGTGTTCTTATCTCCTCTACTATCATATCATTCATTATTTGGCCTGAAATATTATCATCTATTGAAACTTCTAGTGTGAGTTTGGTTAGCGGAATCAGTGTAGTAATCTTAGGCATACTACCAACAGGACTGGCTGCATTAATATACTTTAATATTATTAACAGAACTGGGCCAACATTTCTCTCTAACATTAACTATCTAATCCCAGTTGTTGCTTATTTTATTGGTGCCTTGGCTCTTGATGAGGTTATTCTGTGGCATGACTTATTGGCACTAGTTTTGATTGTTTTTGGCATTGTAGTTTCACGAAGAAAAGCTTTCTGAATATTTCAATTATCTTGAACACAATACATAAAGTATTCCTAGACAACCATAATCGTGACTACGAGTGCCACGGCAATGATTCAATTCTGGAGGCGGGATTGCGAAAAGGGCTATCTATGCTCTATACCTGCCAAAATGGCACCTGTGGGTCATGTAATGCTAAATTGATAGATGGAAAGGTCAACAAATTTAAGCACCACGACTATGTATTAACTGCCAAACAAAAGCATAACAAAGAGTTCTTAATGTGTTGCAACTCTCCAGCCTCAGACATCAATATTGAGGTTGATTTAATTGACGATGTTAAATCTATAGCCATACAAGTTATTGAAACAAAAATTAAGTCTATAGTTTTTGTTGATGACTCTTTATGCTTGCTTACATTGAGAACCCCCCGATCAAAGACCTTACAGTTCATGGCGGGTCAAGATGTGGAATTGTCTTTTGAAGGGCTTTCTTCTAGGTATCCTATCGCTTCGTGCCCATGCAATGGACTTGAGCTTGAATTTCATATAAGGAACTCACCTGGCGATGATTTTGCTAGTGCAATATATAGCAACTATATAAAGCCAAAAACTAGTGTAGCTTTGAAGGGTCCAAAGGGAATCTTTGTACTTAAAGAGCTCTCTAAGAGACCTATGTTGTTTATTGCTTGGGATATCGGTTTTGCGCCTATAAGAAGCCTTATTGAACATTCTTTTTCATTAGAAATGCTCAACCCGGTAAGTTTGTATTGGGCTTACTCTGAAAATGAACCGCTACCCTACTTAGATAACCATGCTAAATCATGGCAAGTAATTTTAGATAATTACAGCTACACAAAAATACCCTGCAGCTTTAATAATTGGAATGACAATGACTTCAACGATATTGCAAATGAAATTTTTAATAATTTAGATATTGCAAGTGTAGTTGAATCTGATGTATATATCTCAGCTCCAGCAGAGATCCTCATTTACCTAGGAGAGTTGCTGTTAGATATTGGACTTAGTGAAAGTCAAATAATTGCTTCACCCGTGTAAACTTAATACACCAATATAGCTATACATATTACCCCTCAAATTGAATAATACTTTTATTTTATTTTATTTTATTCTTGCATCCCTTTGATATGGCACTATATAAATTATACTGTCAAAAATATTCCAAAATAGCACTTGCAATATAAGCTCAAATACACTATATTTAGTTAGAAATTAATTAATAAATACTATATCTAGTGTTTTCTTATCGGACGGAGAATGAATCAAAATATTAAAGTTATTAAAAGGAACGGTGAAAAAGAATCCATTGATATGGAAAAAATTCACCGAGTCATACACTGGGCATCACAGGATTTAAAAAATGTAAGCGTATCGCTAGTTGAAATCAATGCTCAACTTGCGTTTTTCGACGGAATCAAGACGGAAGACATACATGAAACAATTATTAAGTCTGCAGCAGACTTAATATCTATTGATAGCCCAGATTATCAATACTTGTCTGCACGTCTAGCTATCTTTCATTTACGTAAAAAAGCCTTCAAATCTTTTACGCCACCTCCTTTGTATAACCATATTAAGAAATACACTGATTTAGGTATATACGACAAGGATATCCTTGATAAATATTCTGAAAACGAAATAAACGAGATAGATAAATACATTGACCATTGGCGTGACATGAGCTTCTCTTATGCTGCCGTCAAACAGTTGGAGGGAAAATATCTTGTTCAAAATCGTGTTACTGGTGAAATTCATGAATCTCCACAGCAATTATATGCACTGGTTGGAATGTGCCTTTTTCAGGAATATGAAAAAAAAGCTCGCATGGATATAGTTAAGCGGTTCTACGACGCTGTGTCTTTATTTAAAATTTCATTACCAACGCCTATCATGGCAGGAGTGAGAACCCCAACAAGGCAATTTTCGTCATGCGTACTGATTGAAACTGATGACGATCTCGACTCTATAAGTGCAGCATCTGGTGCTATTGTTAAGTACGTTTCTCAAAGAGCTGGTATCGGTATTAATGGGGGAAGAATTCGTGCAATAGGAAGCCCTATTCGTGGCGGAGAGGCGACACATACAGGCTGTATTCCCTTTTATAAGCACTTCCATACAGCCGTCAAGTCATGCTCTCAGGGTGGTGTGCGTGGCGGTGCAGCTACCCTATTCTATCCACTATGGCACCTAGAAGTTGAGAGTTTGATGGTCCTAAAAAATAATACTGGTACAGATGAAAACCGAATCCGACATCTTGACTATGGTGTGCAGTTCAATGGACTCATGTACCAAAGATTCTTAATAGATGGCGACATTACTTTGTTCTCTCCTAACGACGTTCCTGGACTATATGATGCATTCTTTATTGACCAAAAAGAATTCAAAAGACTATACGAGAAATACGAAAAGGATGACTCTATCAGAAAAGAAACCATAAAAGCTAGAGAGCTTTTTGTAAGATTTATGCAAGAGAGGGCAAATACCGGGCGTATATATTTGCAGAACGTTGATCATTGTAATACTCATGGAGCTTTCGATGCTGAGATCGCTCCAATCAGGCAATCCAACCTTTGTATGGAGATTACCTTGCCAACTAAGCCCTTGTATTCAGTGCAGGATGAGAATGGAGAGGTTGCATTATGTACCCTTTCAGCTGTAAATTTGGGTGCAATAGACTCCCTAAACGAGTTAGAGGATATAACTGAGATAATTGTACGTGCACTGGACTCTCTCCTTGATTATCAAGACTATCCAATAAAGGCAGCAGAATTAGCCAGCAAAAACCGCCGCACTTTAGGCATAGGAGTTACAAATTTTGCCTACTATTTAGCAAAAAACAATGTTAAATACTCTGATGGCTCAGGAAATCAGTTGATTCATAGAACCTTTGAAGCGCTCCAATATTACTGCCTTAAAGCTTCTAACAAGTTGGCACGTGAGCTGGGTGCATGCCCTTCCTTCTCTGAAACTCAATACGCAAAAGGCAAGATGCCTATAGACACTTACAAAAAAGATGTAGATAAATTTTGTAAGAATAAGCTTGAACTTGATTGGAAATCTCTACGCAAAGATATTGTCTCTACAGGCCTTAGAAATTCAACCTTGACAGCATTAATGCCATGCGAAAGCTCTTCACAAATATCAAACTCTACCAACGGCATTGAGCCTCCAAGAGGGTTTGTGTCGGTTAAGCAATCAAAGGACGGAATACTAAAACAAATAGTTCCAGACTATGAGCAAATGAAAGATCAATATGAACTGTTATGGGATATAAAAGGTAATGAAGGTTATTTGCAGCTTTGTGGGATTATGCAAAAGTTTGTTGACCAGTCAATATCAACTAATACTCACTACGACCCATCACTATTTGAAGGCAACAGGGTGCCAATGAAGTTATTCTTAATGGACATACTTAAGGCCTATAAATATGGTATTAAGACGCTTTATTATCACACTACTAGGGATGGCGCTACGGATGAAATAGAAGAAAAACAAAATGACGATGCTTGTGCCGACGGCGTCTGTAAATTATAGGGGTTAACACATGTCTTTTAGTATTTTTAGCAAAAAAATAAGCAACACATTAACTCAGCCAATGTTCTTTGGCGATACTGTAAATGTTGCGCGTTTCGATAAACAGAAATTTGAAATATTTGAAAAATTAACAGAGAAACAGCTATCTTTTTTTTGGAGGCCAGAAGAGATAGATGTATCTAAAGACAAAATGGACTTCGCAAAGCTTTTGCCAAACGAGAAACATATATTTCTGTCAAATCTACAGTATCAAATTCTTCTGGATTCAGTTCAAGGAAGGTCACCAAATATTGCTCTACTACCCATTGTATCTTTACCCGAGCTTGAAAATTGGATTGAAACTTGGTCATTCTCAGAAACTATCCATTCTCGATCGTATACACACATTATCCGCGCTATCGTTAATGAGCCTGGAGTAGTATTTGACGACATAATGAAAACTGAAGAAATTCTAGAAAGGGCTGAAAGTGTGTCCAAGTATTATGACGAATTGATTAAGTGTACTCAGGCTTACTTACTTCATGGAGAAGGTAAGCATACTATTGAAGGCAGTGAAGTTAACGTCGATCTGTATTGCCTTAAAAAGAAACTATACATGACCTTGTTTTCAGTTAATATTTTAGAAGCGATTCGTTTTTATGTGTCCTTTGCTTGTTCATTCGCCTTTGCAGAACGTAAAGTAATGGAAGGTAACGCAAAAATTATAAAATTGATTGCTCGTGATGAGGCTCTACACCTAACTAGTACACAACAGATGCTTAACCTAATGCGCGATGGAAAAGATGACCCAGATATGGCTAAAATTGCAATAGAGTGCGAGGACGAAGTTATTGAAATGTTTAAAGATGCAACCCAACAAGAAAAGGAGTGGGCGGACTATTTGTTTAGTGATGGATCAATGATAGGACTCAATGCTGAAATTCTAAAGCAGTACCTTGAGTACATAACTAATGTCCGCATGAAGGCATTAAACTTAAAACCTTTTTTCGATGAATGCACTAATCCCCTTCCATGGATTAACCACTGGCTTGACTCTGACAATGTCCAGGTCGCCCCTCAAGAAACCGAAATTACTTCATATTTAGTTAGTGCTATTGACAACACCTTAGAAGAGGCGGACGCTGATTTTGGAGATTTTAAACTTTAAAGTAGAGCCAATGGATAATGCATGTTCAAGATTGATGTCGATAATATTTATGGAAAAACTGAATCATTATATGTTTATGGTGAGCAGTCAATCCTTACAGAACTTGAAGATCACAACGTATTTATAAATTATAGTTGTAGGCAGGGACATTGCGGCACATGTATCTTAATGTTATTGTCTGGGGAAGTAAGACATCAGGACACCTTAGTGCCATTATCTAGGGGAGAGATTTTGGCTTGTAGCTGTGTACCTATAACTGATATTAAAATTAGCTTAAGAAATTGAGCGGCTAGCTAAATAATCTATAACTTCCGCTGAGTTGCCACTGAAAACCACTCTGCTCGTCTTTTTTTTAATTTGATATGAATACATTGGGTCGTAATACTCAATTAGAAGTTTCTCAATTACTGGGATAAAACCATCAAAGTTACCTTTTTTTTCGCATTGATATAATGCACTTGTAACTAAATTCAGCATTTCTTTGTAGCGCTCAAGGCCTAATCTTTTTTGAATTTTTTTAATGCTTCCTAACCAGTAATTTGAGAAGTCAATGAAACCATTTTCATTGTCTGCATTGCAAAACTCTATGTACATACTGGTTACATATTCATCCATACTTATGCTTATTCTTTGATCTATATTAGTTTCTAAGATAATTAGATCAGCAGTTATTGTATTATTCTGCACACACTCAGGAATGTGTAGGTTGCCTATGTTGGAACCTTCATCTTCGAAGACTAGGTGTGTAAGTTCTTGCTTTTTTACTAGCTCAATGCCCAACTCATTTTCAAATGAAATCTGGGTTGGCTGTGGTGTGGTAGTGTTACCGAAAGCAGATCCACGATGATTTGCCAACCCTTCTAAATCAATTTGGTTGTTGATTTTGTTAAGAAGAATTGTTTTTCCAGACCCGGTTTGCCCACCAATGATTATGGGTGTTGTCTTTCTCATAATTCTTAGAGTTTCATCAATAATGAAACGCCTTATGGCCTTGTAACCTCCATTTATTCTTGGGTACTCAATGCCGTAGCGTTCAAAGATCCACCTCTGAGCGATCTTTGATCGCATACCGCCTCGGTAACAATACATAGCTCCATGTGGATTGTTTGTGATAAATTCTAACCAAGATTTTATTCTTAATTCTTTTACTTTTCCCTGGACAAGGTTGTGGCCCAACTTGATAGCCTCACTTCTGCCTTTATTTTTATAGCAAGTGCCAACTAATTCACGCTCACTATCATTCATTAGTGGTAAATTTTGAGTGTAAGGGAATGAGCCTTGGTTATATTCTATGGGTGCACGTGTATCCATCATAGGAGTACTTCTAATCAAGATGTTAGTGAAATCTTCAATCTGAGACAATTCTGTCATAAGATTTCTATTACTGGTTTATTTTTTATGCATTCTATAATTTCACCTATAGGTGTTAAGCTAAACCCGGAATCTGAAATTAATTCTTTAAATTCACTTTCAGCAGGTTTAGAAACGGAGATAAGCAAACCCCCGCTTGTTTGAGGGTCACAGACGATTGACCTCATATGTGGACTTAATTTATTAATATTACTACCATAGCTTTCGAAGTTTCTTCTTGCTCCACCAGGGGAGCATCCTTGATCTAGATATTTAGTAATATTCGGCAAAATAGGAATATTGTCATAATCGACCTTAGCTCCAACATTTGAGCCTATACAAACTTCTAGTAAATGTCCAGCAAGACCAAAACCAGTGACATCTGTTATAGCGTTTACACCATTAATTTTAGCAACCTTGGGGCCTACACTATTCAGCTGACACATTGTATTGATAGCTCTAACCATATCTTCATCCATTATTTTGTTCTGTTTTTGTGCTGTAGTTAGTATTCCTATGCCGATTGGCTTGGTTAAAAATATCTTATCACCTACACGGGCATTGGAGTTTTGTTTTAAGTAAGGAATTTGCACCCTTCCTGTGACCGCTAACCCAAAAATTGGTTCAGGAGAGTCGATACTATGGCCGCCAGCTAATACAATTCCAGCATCTCGACAAACACTACGACCACCATCAATTACTTCTCTAGCTATCTCTGTAGAAAGCTTTTCAATTGGCCATCCAAATATTGATATTGCCATCATCGGGGTTCCACCCATTGCATAAATATCACTGATAGCGTTAGTGGCTGCGATTCTTCCAAATGTGAAAGGGTCATCCACAATTGGCATAAAAAAATCAGTCGTACTTATGATTGCTTCACCGTTACCTAAATCGTAAACAGCAGCATCATCTCTGTCATTTTTTCCAACAAGTAGGCTGGGGTCGTTAATTTCGACAATGGAAGACTCCAGAATTGCATCAAGAGTCTTTGGGGAAATTTTGCAACCACATCCTTGACCATGACTGTACTCGGTCAAGCGCACTGTTTCGTTTTTTAAGTTCACACCGTATTAGTTAGTTAAAATTATGATTTTAACCTTTTTCTTATATGGGCTCACTAATGAACAGGTTATTCGTATTCTTCTTCAAGTTTTTTGTATAGTTGATCTGGTGTTAAATCAGGGAAGTCTTCCATAATATTAAAAGCTATCACGTTATCTTCAACTGCGTCCCAAAACTTTACATAAGTGCCATCTTTGTATCCATGGTCTTGTCTGAATATGTTCAACTGATTTTTTACTAAATAGCGCTTATACAGATCGTCCACATCCATGCCTATTATTACTAAAGCATCAAAATACAGATCTGTAACTTCTCTTATTGGATTATCCTCTTTATTTATATTGGCTGCAGAGCACAGTGCTAGTATCTTCTCTAGCACTGAAACTAATTTATCCGCATTCAGGTCACCTATTGAATCAATTTGGTGGTATTTACTAGCATAATCTGAATCCCCTACCCTTATGGATTCACTCATTATGAAATGCCAAATATCTACCAACTCAACCATAACATTATTCCAGTCGGGCTGAGCGTTAATATCCTTCCAGTGTTTCCAATTAAACGAATCAATAGCCTCACACGCTTCCATATAAATACAGCGGTGCCATGAAATAATTCTGCTATCTTTAGTAACACCGCTCATCCAGTCTTGGCCGTTAGTTCTGTCATTTAATTCTTGCTGGAGTTGGAACATTTGTTGAATTTTGTTCATAAGAAATAAATTAAATTATCAAAAGAATTAGTATGATTATAATCCAATTTAGCTGATTTAATAATGCTAATTCTATTAGTTATTTGGTCATTATTACTATATTAATTTAAGTCAATATAAGCTGAAAAGTAGAACTAGTAAAGATCCTCTAGCATAGTGTATCTGACATTTACTAAGTAATACAAGTTCAGGGAATATATCTAATCAAGAAAACTTTAACTTAAAACAAGTAATAAAATTACCCACTGATATCCCGTTAAGTCATATGTATATTTCAGATGTGTTAGATATTAATGAGGATGGTATATATTCATCTACCCAAATTGTCCGTCCACCCTAGCCTTAAAGAATATAGGGGAATAAATAAACACAAAGTATGCAAAAGATATAATCCAGAGCACTTGAGAAATAAGTACCCATAATTCATAGTAATTAGTGTTAAATAATGGAAATATAACTCTAAATATAAATGAAAGAGTCAAAGCTATAAAGATAGAATTTAATTGTGGCGGAGGGTCAAAAACATTACGCCCAGTATGACCAAGCGAAACTCTACACATCATACTAAGAGTCATAAGCGCTATACCAAATGCAAAACTATGTATATCTAAATATGCAACAAAACTTATAAAATAACTTAACGCATTTATAAAGAAACCTAGAGTCAAGAACCCATATGCAAGGTATATACTCCATAGCAGAGATTTTTCCCAAATACCTTTGTTATACCAATTAAACATACGTTTAATATGAATACAAAAAAGTGTTAGAGGCAAGACAGCATAATAATTGTTAGTACTAGGAAAGAATATTTCAACTACAATAAACACTATAAACAGTACGAGAGATGATAAGTCTAAGAACCTTGAATTTTTCAGTTCTGTAGTCATCCCTAGTCCACGTTCAATAAAAAATGGCAATAGCCTCCTAGACATCATAAATAGCAGGCTAATTATTAAATATAACCCGGAATAAATACCGATATACACACCGTTCTCTAAACTATCAGTAACACCAAGATAGTAAGCAACATGCGCTACAAATAATAACAACAGTTTAGAAACTATGGCTATGTTATTCCAGTTTTTAGCTTTAATAATTGGGTAAGCTATAAAAGTAGTTGATAAAAGTAAAAAACTAGAGTCAACAAAAGCCTGATAGGCAATATATTCATTGCTTATAAACGGTAAAAATCTACCAGCAACCCATATCAATAGTAAGCCCAAAAGGGGTTTGTCATATATAGTTTGAACTCCAGTCCAATTACGCGAAGCAGTTAATAAAAAACCAACAACAACTGCAGATGCGTAAGCATAAACCATTTCATGGGCATGCCAATGTTGTGGAGTTACAATATTTGTAGTTAGCACACCTTGATAGAACAGTATCCATAACAACATTGATACTACCGCAATAACACCAGAAGCAAAGAAGAAGGGTCTAAACCCAAGTCTTAATAATGGGTGTGTTGTATAATTATTTTCAGAATTTAATTTAATCATATCGCTTTAATCAAATATAACAGAGGCAACTTTAAAGGCCCATAGTTCAAACTCAGGAATAAAGAAAACCGCCTCACCAATTGCTTTTTGCATATCTGATACCAGCATAACTCCAATCTATTTTTGTGGGAAACTAGTTGCAAAATTTAGAATATTGCCCCAAACTTTATTAGCTGAATCACTATTGCTTGCTTTAATTATTAATACTGGTCGTATTTTACAGTAATAGAAGATAAAATCACACAGTATGACAAAGCCAAAGCCTAATTCCGAAGAATTGTTTAATTTTCCATGCGATTACCCGATAAAGGTTATGGGAAAAGACTGCGATGGGCTTTATAAAGAGATGCTAACAATAATCCAGAAGCACGCAGGCAAGTTGCACAATAATCAAATTAGTAGCAACAAAAGTTCTAAAGGAAACTATATTTCTTACACAGTAAGAATTATTGCTACTAGCAGGATACAGATCGATAGTATCAACAAGGAGCTGCAAGATAATCCTTTTGTGGCTTATATATTGTAGAATATTGATGGAAATTAAATATCTAGGACTAGTTCCATACACAGATACCTGGAAAAAAATGCAAGACTTTACTGTTACTCGCGAGTACGACACCGAGGATCAGTTATGGATTGTTGAACATCACAGTGTCATTACTCAGGGAATCTCAGGAAAGAGCGAGAACATCTTGTACGACTCCGATATACCTGTTATTACTTCTGACAGAGGTGGGCAGGCTACCTATCATGGACCAGGACAACTAATTATTTACTGCCTAATAGATTTAAAGAGGCTCAGCATTGGAGTCAAAAAGATGGTTTCAATTATTGAATCATCAGTGGTTGATCTGCTTAAGTTATATGGTATACAGTCCCATCTCAAGGATGGATCTCCAGGAGTTTATGTGGATAATGCCAAGATAGCTGCTCTAGGTCTCAAGGTTAAAAATGGTAGAAGTTACCACGGTTTGAGTTTAAATGTGGACATGGATCTGTCACCGTTCCAACAAATTAATCCTTGCGGTTACCAAGGAATGAAGGTAACACAGCTATGTGATTTAACGGATAATGTTGTCTCACTATCTACAGTTGCAGACCAACTCAGCACAGAACTATTAAATAATGTCACAAAAAATTGAAATCAAATCCTTGAAAGGGAAATCCAAAGTGGCACGATTGAAAATAAAGCCTGACGAGACCCGTACCCCCTTAAAGAAGCCTAGCTGGATACGCATAAAAATACCCGCAGGACATAAAGTGGGCAAACTAAAAGAAACTTTGAGAGAGCAGCAATTATTTAGTGTTTGTGAAGAGGCACAATGCCCTAATCTTAGTGAATGCTTTAATCATGGAACTGCAACATTCATGATAATGGGGCAGATATGTACTAGGCGCTGCCCTTTCTGCGATGTGGCCCACGGAAGACCAAAAAAACTCGACACTAACGAGCCAAAGCACCTAGCCGAAACTGTTCAAAAAATGCGGCTCAAATATGTAGTTATAACGTCAGTAGACCGAGATGACTTGCGTGACGGAGGTGCTGAACACTTTAAACAATGTATAGACAGCATTAAATATACAACTCCGGATGTCAAAATCGAAATCTTAACTCCAGATTTCAGAGGTAGGATTGATAGAGCCATTGAGATATTCAAATCTTGCCCTCCCGATGTATTTAATCATAACCTTGAAACAGTACCAAGCTTATATCCAAAGGTTCGACCAGGGGCTAACTACGAACAATCTCTTAGGCTACTAAATGAGTTTAAGAATCAGCACCCTGACGTTGTAACTAAATCTGGCCTCATGCTTGGGGTTGGTGAAACTGAAACCCAAGTGATTGATGTTTTAACTGACCTTCAAAAGAACGGTGTTGATATGCTCACTTTGGGTCAATATCTACAACCAAGTAAGCACCACCTTAGAGTCGAAGAATATATCCACCCAGATCAATTCAATAAATACAAAGTGATTGCACATGAGATTGGCTTTGTGCAAGTAGCTAGCGGCCCCATGGTTCGTTCATCTTACCATGCAGATCTACAATCAGCTGGAGAGCTTGTTAGTTAACAAAAAGACGCCTCTCGACGTCTTTTTGCATATTTAAATTTTGACAGTTAGTGTTTAAATATCTCCGTTGTCCTCTTTTTTCAATAAGTCGTCAGTGTTTACTGAGCTGCCCTTATCTTTTCTTTTCTTTTCTAAGATATTCATTGCCCAATCTTTAGTCTTAGATGGCTTCTTTTCGGCTTTAGTTTTTTTAGCCTTTTTAGACTTCTTTTCCTTAACTACGTTGTACTTCGCATCAACATCTTCGTCGCCAGGCAACAATCCCATATTGACCGCTATGAAGCGGCATGCCCCTTCACCAGCAGATAGTGTCCCTAGCGGTATTACTATAAGAGTAAGAATAGTTGACACTAGCACCCCAAACAGCAATGATATTGCCATTCCTTGGAATATCGGATCTGACAAAATAACGCTTGAACCTGCTACAAGGGCAAACGCGGTGATAAGAATTGGACGTGTTCTTGAGCTGCATGAGTTAATGACGGCATCAAAAAATGGCACGCCCCTGGCGTACTCTTGAACAGTAAAGTCAACAAGCAAGATGGAGTTCCTAACAATAATTCCAGCAAGTGCAATCCAACCAATCATAGAGGTAGCAGTAAACTCTGCGTTCAATAACCAGTGACCAGGGATGATACCCAACAGTGTCAAAGGTATTGGGGCCATAATTATTGAAGGGATTATGAAGTTACCGAATTGCCAAACAACTAGCATGTATATTACAACAAGCGCAACACCGAACGCGGTGCCCATATCCCTAAATGTTTCAAAAGTAACAGTCCACTCGCCTGTCCATTCAAAGCCTGGTACGTTCTGGTTTTCAGGAGGTCCTAGGTACTCACCTCCGATAGTCTTACCGTCAATTGTTTGGTATCTCTTCAGTAGATCATCTACAGCAAACATTGCATATATTGGTGCACTCAAGCGCCCTACTGGCTCCCCTAATACAAACTCCACATCAGCCAAATCTTTATGGAATATAAGATCATCCTGCTTCTTGTAAGCGAATGAGCCTAGCTCGGATATAGGTATCATGCCGCCGTACTGAGAAGGAACAGGTAGTTGCGTTAAGTATGTCAACTGTGAACGTTTTGATAAGGGAACCTGAATACATATTCTAGAAGGTTCTAGTGCATTTTTTAGTCTAATAGTTCCAACATTAAAGCTGCTCATTGCTAGAGCCAAAGTTTCTTTGATTGTTTGCACACTGACACCAAATCTTGAAGCCTTATTGGTGTCAACTTGGAAGTCTATTACTGGATAGTCATCACGCATCATATTATCGATATCTGTCATTGTGCCAGACTCAATAAATAGCTCTGTAAGGTCATTCGCTAATTTTTTCCTTGTGTCTTTGTCTGGACCATAAACCTCTGCAACAACAGGTCTTAACACTGGAGGGCCTGGTGGCATTTCAACGATAGCAAAGTTTGCACTAGCATCAAGAGCGATTTGCTCAACAAGTTGTCTGGCCTCTAATGCAATTTCATGGCTAGATCTTTCGCGGTCGCCTTTTTCAGTTACCTGAACTTGAAGTTCTCCTTCAGATGAATTTTGGCGTAAATAATAATGCCTTACAAGGCCATTAAAATCAAAAGGTTTTGCAGTTCCTGAATAAGTTTGAACTGCTATAACTTCAGGAACAGTGCGCATGACTTGGGCCATTTTATGTAGAGTTGAGGCTGTATCTGCAAGAGCGGTGCCGTCCGGCATATCAACAACAATGCTGAATTCTGATTTATTATCAAGTGGTAGCATTTTTACCACAACTGCTGTGGTATAAAACATCGATATTGCAGCAAAGAAAAGCGCAACAAGACCAAAAAAGAAACTAAACCCATAAAATTTTACGTTGTAAAGCTTTGATATTAAGGCATTAAAGAAAATGTTTAATCTTTTAGCCTCTTTTTGTTCCTTTTTATGCATTTTGTGCAATACATTTAATGGCGGAACAAACTTCATAATAAAGTATGGTGTGAAAACGAAAGCAGCAAACAATGAAAACATCATGGCTACAGATCCAAGCACAGGAATAGGCGCCATATATGGCCCCATCATCCCACTAACAGCTGCCATAGGTACAAGTGCTGCGACAACAGTGAATGTAGCTAAAATGGTTGGGTTTCCAACCTCTCTGACCGCGTCTATAGCTGTGGCTATAGTTATCTTATTATCAATCAACCATCGCCGGTAAACGTTTTCCGTAACAACGATAGCGTCATCCACAAGAATTCCGATAGAGAAAATTAGTGCAAACAAACTAACTCTATCTATTGTCATTCCTAAGATCCATGCAGAAAAAATGGTCATTAATAGTACAACAGGAATAACCAGTGTTACTACGATTGCCGGCCTAACACCGAGCGCAAACCACACAAGCAATGTAACTGCGCCGGTAGCTATAAATAGTTTAGTTATAAGGGCATCAACCTTATCTTTGGCAGATTTTCCGTAGTTCCTAGTTACGCTTACCTCTACATTGTCGGGGATAAGTCTACCCTTGAGCTCTTCCACCTTAGCTAAAACGTCTTTGGCAACAGTAACACCATTGGTTCCATATTTTTTTGCTATTGCTATTGTAACGGCCTGCTCAGCGTTTGCACGCTTACCTGTCCTATTCGCCTTACCTGTATAGTAGTTAACCATTTTTTCAGTTTCTTCCGGAGCGTAATAAACGTCCGAAACATCACGTATATATACTGGCTTTCCATCTTGCACTGAAATAACAAGGTTCTCAATATCCTCAACCTTCTTAAAGAAGTCGCCTGAATAGACCTCCATTTTGAAGCCATTTAATTCAATATCTCCTGTATGCTCTCTGACATTAGAGTTTCCAATGGTGCCAGCAATTTGCTGCATGGATACTCCGTAACCTGCAAGCCTGCCAGGGAATACATCTACATGAAAAATTTCTTTTCTTCCGCCTACAATAAACCCGTTATTAGTATTAGGAATTTTTTCAAGTTGCTGGAGAAGCTCCAATCCCAATGACCTTAACTGACCATCGTCTATTGATTTTGACCAAAGAGTTAAATTGACTATAGGTACATCGTCAATCTCCTTAGGCTTTATTAGAGGCTCTCTTGCGCCAGGAGGCATAAACTCAAGGTTCGACATCATTTTGTCTCGAACTTTAATGATTGACGCTCCCATCTCCTGTCCGACATCGAACTCTACAGTAATAATTCCACGACTCTTATCACTAACAGAGTAGACATGCTTAACCCCTAAAATATGAGACATCAGTCTTTCTAAAGGTTTAACAATGATGTTAGATACTTCATCTGAGGAAGCGCCCGGGTATTCCACAAAAAGGTCTATCATAGGGACTGAGATTTGTGGGTCTTCTTGTCTAGGTGTGGCTATCAGGCCAATGATTCCGGCCCCAAGCATTGCAAAGAATATAATAATGGAAAGAGGTGAAGTTATAAAGGCCTTTGTTAACTTACCGGCAAGCCCTAATTCAAACTCAGTAAAGGCAGCATCAATTTTACTTTGATCAATATGTTTTTTTTCTGACATAACTTAACTAGATGCTCATTCCAGAAACCATAAGAATGTTAGGGTTGGTGACTATTTTTTCACCGATTTTTAGACCTGAAAGAATGCTCTTCTTGTCACTACCGATCTGTTCACCTAGCCTAATAAACCTTAACTCTGTTCTTGTGGTTTGGGGGTCAATTACGAACACGCTTGGTAAGCTAGAGCGCCAAATAATTGCCTTCTCAGGAATAACCGGAGTTAGGTTCCCAGAATTCTCTTCAAAAAGTTCTACCTCAGCATAAGCGCCCGGTAAAACTGGCACACCGCCAGGAATGTTGAACTTAACCTTAACACTGTGCTTAATGTCGTCAGCTATAGGATAGACCTGAGCTAAAGTTGCATTAACAACGGTATTTGCAATGTCCAGTTTTATACGGTACTGAGCCTTAAGCTTAAGGCTTCTAATTAACCTAGAAGGTATATTTACCTCTACCTGTAAATTTTTTATGTTTGCAAATTTGAGCATTACTTGGCCAGGCTGAACTACATCACCAGTGCTGACATTTTTGGCAATAATTACACCGTCAAATGGCGCTAATATGTTGGCATCTTTCAATTTCTCTTCTGACTCTTTGAGTTTAAGTTCTGCCTGCTTTAGCCTATTTTTTGCTTGCTGATATTCAGTAAATCGAGATGTTCTTTTAGCGAACTTGTCAAACTCTGGGTTACCCTGACCACTCATCTGTAGCATAGGGTCGGTGAACATTGAAAACATGCTAGGCATGCCGCCAAACATAGAGTTCGAGTTTGGAGAAACAATCGACCTTGAATACTGAACTCCGGCATTCCTAAGAGCCTCGTTGGCAGATGCAATCTCGGCGTAGGCTGAGTCTCTTTGGGCTTTAATTGAGTCTTGCTCAAGTGTAATCAGCAATGAATTTTTATTAAACATGTCGCCCTCTCTACCACTAACAGATAGAACATCCCCGGGCACCTGCGCAGATATATTAACTAATGAAGAAGATATTACTACGCCACCTAGTATAGCTCTCTTATCAAGTGACATTCCCGTCACATCTTCGGTGTTGTATACTGACTCAAAAGTGTCTGAATTTTGATTGCCAACTTGGGCTTGTAATTGCAATGAAAGTACTAATAAAAGATATGTTGTTATTGGTGTTATTATTGAACTCATAATTACCCTATTTTGTCAGTGAAAAAAATAGCTTTATGTGAAATATTTTATACGATTAAAATACTGATATTATTGTAATTATATTTTAGAAATTATTAGCCACTATAACTCTTTGTTTTTTATTGTTTTTTTTTAATTATTTATATTATTAATTACTAATATTATATTATGACAATCGCCTTTACGCCAGGAGAGCCTGCTGGAATCGGACCTGACTTAGCAGTAATGTATGCTCAACTAAAAGAGCGCAAGAATGTTCTATTATTCGCTGACCCTGATCTATTAACTGAACGTGCAAAAAAACTAAATCTGCCTTTAAATATAATCGATTCAGAAGAAACATCTAAGCCTGGTGATGTTAGTGTATATCCAATATACACAAAGGAAAAGGCCCAGCCAGGAGTGCTGAATTACAAAAATTCTCAATACGTTTTAGACACACTTTCAGAGTCAACAAAACATTGCCTTAAATATAAATCTGATGCTCTCGTCACTGGGCCACTACATAAAGGAATTATCAACGAGTCAGGAGTTAAATTTACCGGCCATACAGAATACTTTTCTGAAATAACGAATACCGATAAGACCGTAATGATGTTAGCTACTGATGGCTTAAGGGTTGCATTAGCCACGACACATCTAGCGCTCAAAAATGTGCCAAAAAATATCACTACTAATTCGCTACGTGAAACGCTATCAATTGTGCAAAAATCAATGACTTATTTTGGTATTAATAATCCCACTATTTTAGTGTGCGGATTAAACCCTCACGCTGGTGAAGATGGATACCTTGGTACTGAAGAAATTGAAATAATAAATCCACTAATTAATGAGCTCAATGGAAAGGGCTATAATCTCATTGGAAGTGTACCAGCAGATACTGCATTTACACCAGAATCTTTGGAAGGTGTTGATGTGGTTTTGTCAATGTTTCATGACCAAGGATTGCCTGCACTAAAAATGTTAGGATTTAATAAAGCAGTAAACATTACTTTAGGTCTTCCATTCATACGTACATCAGTAGACCATGGTACAGCTCTTAGTTTGGCTGGAACTGGAAACATAAGTCTTGGGAGTCTAAAGGTGGCATTATCGTATGCGCAAATGCTAATAGATAATACAAAGAGCAATAGGAGTGTTTAATTGAAATAGTTCTATTTGGTAGAGTATGCGAACTCATGTATACTAATTTTTTGCCATAGCTTTATTGCGATTACTTTGTTTATAGATTCTATGATTGAAAGCTCCAACAAAGACACATCTACTACTCAGAAATATTCTAGAGCAAAAGTTTGGCACTATGTTCCCTCATTGCCAATACAGGTTTCGGACTATTTTCGTTCTCCATTTAGTTTATTTGCTATACTTAAATGGATATTTAATGGTTGGTTCCCCATATCTGAGCGCCTTGTTATAGTTGTATTATCCGTTCTGTCGTGGGTCTTGTTTCATCCAGCTATAGAGGCCTGCATTGAGCTTGAATTTAGTTGGGTTGCGCAAATCTATATACGCAACCTATTCCTGTTGATTTTGGTTGCTGGGGGGCTCCACCTACACTTTTATATCTGGCGCAAACAGGGAGATAATTTGCACTACGACTCACGCCCTCTAGCTCGTGACAATAAAAAGTTTTCATTCAAATCACAAATTCTAGACAACATGTTTTGGTCTATTGTGAGTGGTGTTAGTGTGTGGAGTGCTTACGAGGTGCTTATGATGTGGTCCATGGCAAACGGATATATACCTATGCTTTTACTGCCAGATGATTATCCGTTACTTATGCTACTTATCTTCTTGGTGCCTATATGGGAGACTTTATATTTCTTTATAATCCACCGACTTTTACACTGGAGGCCATTGTATCGAACAGTGCACTATCTCCATCACCGTAATACAAATGTTGGGCCATGGTCGGGCATGTCGATGCACCCCGTCGAGCACCTAATATATTTTGGCACAATACTGGTACACTTTATCGTACCTGCCAACCCCCTTCTGATTATTTATCACTTGCAATATTACAGCCTAAGTGCTATTTCGACGCACACTGGGTATCGTGGTTTTAAGGTTGGGGGGCTTTTGATTTTGCCATTAGGAACTTTCCATCATCAGTTACACCATCGCTATTTTGAATGTAACTATGGTGGCTTGGAAATTCCAATGGATAAATGGACTGGCTCGTTCCATGATGGTACCGATGATTCACACCAACAATTTATAGCAAAGCTTAGACATAATGCCGTTTCAAAGGGGTAATAGCTTAACTCACAAGGCTAAGAAAAGGTTTGGCCAAAACTTCTTGGTTGATAATCATGTAATTGATAAAATTATTAGAGTTATTGCACCACTAAGTACTGACCATCTGCTTGAAATTGGGCCAGGCAAAGGAGCAATGACGCTGCCATTACTAGAATACAATGTTAGGCTTCATGTCATTGAAATTGACCATGATTTAATCAAACTACTGAATTCATATGGTAGAGATAATTTAGTCGTCCATCAGGGCGATATTCTCAATTTTGATATTGCTAGCTTACCCAAACCGCTCCGGATAGTTGGCAATTTACCTTACAACATTTCATCACCTATACTGTTTCATTTATTGGGCTTTAGAGAGCACATAAAGGATATGACCTTTATGTTACAGAGTGAGGTTGTTGAGCGCATGGCATCAAAAAGCGGCAACAAGGTATATGGCCGGTTGAGCGTTATGATGCAGGCATTTTTTGAAGTTGAGATGGTTTTTATAGTCCCTCCTGAGTCATTTGATCCTCCTCCCAAGGTTGATTCTGCTATAGTTTATTTGCGACCCTTGAAGGATTGTTCAGTTAGTGATATATATACCTTTGAAAAAATAGTTAAAGCATCATTTTCACAACGCAGAAAAACTCTACGGAACTGCTTAAAATCTCTAATAACTCAAGATAAAACCTCTATAGACTTATCTAAAAGAGCCGAAATGCTCAGTGTTACAGAATTTATACAATTAACTAATGACTATGCAAAACAAAATTAAAGTCGAAGTTCAGGTCACTTACATAGAAGAGCAGTCAAATATTCCTTCTAATGAGTATGCCTTTGCTTATACGATAACTATCACTAATCTGGGCCAAATCGGTGCTCAACTGCGTACACGTTGCTGGCAAATAATGGATGAGGCTGGTGAAATTGAAGAGGTTACAGGTGAAGGTGTTATTGGACAACAACCCCATATCTCCCCTGGCGACAACTTCAAATATTCATCAGGAGCGATGATTAAAACACCAACAGGCTCAATGAAGGGTTACTACAGAATGATAAATGACGATGGTAAACGCTTTAAAGCAGAAATAAGTGAGTTCGTGCTGAGCAAACCATACACCCTACACTAAGCAATGTCTGACTACATAATTGGAGACATTCAAGGGTGCTATATTCACCTCAAAGAGTTACTAAACAAAATTAAATTCTCTATAGACAAGGACAGATTATTTTTTTTGGGGGATGTTGTAAATCGTGGTACAGATTCATTAATGACTTTGCGTTACATAAAGGATTTAGGAAGCAATGCAGAGATGGTATTGGGTAATCACGATTTTCATCTAATTACTTGTGCATTGACTTCAAAGAGCCCTAGTAACAAAGACACGTTTGGAGAAATTCTAGCTGCAAGAGATAGAAACGAATTGATTGATTTTTTATTGCAGCAGCCACTAGTCATTGACCATAAAGATGCGATACTTGTTCATGCGGGCATACCTCCTATTTGGGATAAGGGCATGTCAATTAGACAATCTATGAAGGTTCAAGAGAGATTACAGAGCTCTAATTTGGGAGAATTTTTAACCCTAATGTATAACGATAACCCTAAAACCTGGAGTGAGAATCTTAGCGATAAGGACGACTCTAGATACACAATAAATGCTTTTATGAGGATGCGTTTTTGTAAGCAAGACGGTACTCTGGAGTTTAAACACAAGGGAAATTACAGCTCTGCACCTGATGGATTCAAGGCTTGGTTTTTGCATAGAAGCAGGATTACAAATGGCGACAATATTTTTTTTGGGCACTGGTCAAAACTAGACGGAGTCAAACACCCCAATGTTTTTCCTCTTGACTATGGCTGTGTTTGGGGAGAAAAACTAAGCGCAATAAGACTAAAAGATAAGGCTTTATTTTCAGTAAGATGTCAATAAATGTTTAGTTATTGAGATATTGTTTATATTTCTACTCTTCCTTCAAACACAAATTTCCCAGGACCAGACAAGAAAACGTGGCCGTCTTGGTTGTACTCAATATTAGCTACTCCTCCTCTTAAGTTAACTGATACTTTGTTATCAAGCCTCCCTATACTGACACCGTGAATTACAGCCGCACAGGCCCCAGAACCGCAAGCCAAAGTCTCTCCTGCACCACGCTCATAGACTCGTAAGTTAATCTCATTTGAACTTATTATCTCCATGAAGCCTATATTGGCTTGCTCAGGAAGAAGCTCACTATTCTGTATTTTTAGTGCAATTGTTTCAATGTCGATTAAGTCAATTTCATCTAGAGTCAAAATGCAATGAGGGTTTCCTATAGACAAAGACCCTACCCGATACCCTTCAATGATATAAACCGAAGACTCATCAGGTATCAACAAAGGAATACCTTCAGGGCTAAAGTTTGGCTTACCCATATCAACACGAACAGTATCATCGTCATTGATAAGTAATGCCATAGTGCCGCTGTTTGTTTCTACAGTTATTGGGTTTTTGTCAGTTAATTTGTTTTTTCTAACATACCTAGCAAAACACCTAGCACCGTTCCCGCATTGTGACACCTCAGTCCCATCCGAGTTATACACAAGGTAGCGAAAATCAGCCTCTAGTGATTCGCTTGACTCAACTATCAATAGCTGGTCAAAACCGACACCGAAATTTCTGTTTGCAAGGCAGGCAACCTGCTCAGAGGTAAGCGAAATTGCTCCATCAGTATTGTCAATAACCATAAAGTCATTGCCTAGTCCTTGCATTTTTGTAAAATTGATTTCCATCTAAGCTATTTTATACAAAGGCCCTCAACCTTCAAGATTAATTAATAGCAACATCTGATAAAATATTTTTGTATAACATACACTCATCACTGCTAGATTATGAAAACACCGACAAGCATAACACTTAATAAAGAAAAAACTAAATTAACACTAACCTTTGATAAGTCCGAATACTCCCTAAGTTCAGAATATTTAAGGGTTTATTCGCCTTCAGCAGAGGTTATGGGTCATGGGCCAGGACAAGAAGTTCTGCAACTAGACAAAGAAAATGTTACCATCAAGAGTATAGAGCCTACTGGCAATTATGCAGTCACACTCTCCTTTAGCGATGGACATGATACAGGGATTTACTCATGGTCACACCTTTACAATATAGCCACCAATCAGAATGAATTTTGGAAGCAGTACTTAAAAAAACTAAGTAATGCAGGACACCACCATTCGCAACTTTAATTTATAAACCTTATGGATTTTACAATTGCCCTGTTGTCATTTATTGTGACTATAGGGGTAGTAGTTACAGTTCATGAGCTTGGTCATTACTATGTGGCGAAAAAATTCAAAATTAAGGTACTAAGATTCTCTATTGGTTTTGGCAAAATAATCAAAACTTGGAAGCAGGGAGAAACTGATTTCACATTATGTGCCATACCATTGGGCGGCTTTGTGAAGATGCTTGACGAGAACGAGACCGATGTAGATAAGTCTGAAAAGCACCGTGCATTCAACAACCAGAACGTATACAAACGTCTAGCTGTTGTTATTGCCGGTCCTATAGCTAACTTTATTCTGGCGATTATAATTTTTACAATTATATATATATCTGGTGTAAACGGAATAAAGCCAATAGTAGGCATGGTTAACCCTGGTGGAATTGCGGACATTTCAGGATTAAATAATGGTGACCAATTATTAAGCATCAATGGCAACAAAGTGCAGACCATTAGTGAATTTTCAATTCAAATTTTTCGGTCTCAAAAAACTGACAAAATTCCATTAGAGGTTTTATCTTTAGACAATAATTTCTACAATTTAGAGCTACAACTGCCAGATGACTTCTTATCGAACACGAGTAATGATATTGAAAAAAATCTAGGATTTAACTTTTCTATGCCTACCCTTGAAGCAGTAATTGATGAGGTTATAGATGATAGCCCAGCATCACTGGCCGGTCTTGAGGCTTACGACAAAATAATAAACATTAATGGCGAGGTAGTTACCTCTTGGTCTGATTTTGTCGACAAGATAAAAAACAACTCTAATAAACCTATCCTGTTACAAATAGAAAGGGGCGAAAGCTTATTTAACTTTACGTTAATGCCAAATATTAAAAACGGTACGGCCAAGATTGGTGTAAAGGTATATGTGCCAAATAATTACCTAGATGAATGGGTAGTTATTGTTAAAAAAAATCCTATTGATGCTTTTGTATCAGCAAATGTAATGACCTATCAACTAGTACTACTCAATCTAAAAATGATTGCAAAAATGATGTCTGGAGATGCGCCACTAAATCAGCTAAGCGGACCT
>Ga0207990_1000043_pt1 | contig 68857 bp, 61 predicted proteins | sample ETNtaG_8_FD_185780 | JGI IMG/M metagenome (GOLD analysis project Ga0207990, IMG submission 185780) | Marine microbial and viral communities from oxygen minimum zone, Eastern Pacific Ocean - ETNP201406SV75 (SPAdes) (version 2) | ecosystem: Environmental > Aquatic > Marine > Oceanic ...
ATATTTATTTACTCTTAGTGAGGTTTCGGATGTTGGCCTTTCTTGTGCTTGCCTCCCTTCTTGTGCTTGCCTCCCTTCTTGTGCTTGCCTCCCTTCTTGTGCTTGTCACTGTCACCATGCATTCTGCCTTTTTTATCCATGTTCCCTCTATGACTGTCTCTTTTATCTCTTCCCATTTCGATTCTTTTAGAATTTTCATCAAATTGAGACATTTGTTCGTCATTAAGAACTCCTGCAAGTGCTTCTCTGTTGCGACTCTTAATTGCATTTCGCTGTTGATCAGCTTCATTTTCTATCGTCTTTTTGAGTTCTTTACCTTGTTCAAAGCTGGCTTTCATAATCTCTTTGACTTGTTCTCTCTGTCCTTCAGTTAGATCAATGTTATGGAACAACATTTTTATTGGTTTTCGATTATTATCATCATGATCATGGTCGTTTGCGATAGCGCTATCTATTGCAAAGAGTGATCCTAGATAAAATGTGACTGCAGTTATAACCGCCGCTGTTTGTTTCATTGTCGTTCTCCTAGATTTTTATAATTTCTATGCTAGACATTATTGTGGTAAAAAATGAAGTAAATATGAAGAAAAGATGAATTGAGCATTTTTGATTACAAAATAAAACTATAATTCCAAAAAACTAGAACATTAAATGAAAATATTTCCAAAATTGTTTATAGCATCATCAATGAGTTTTCTTGTTGTGATCGCTCTTGTGTTTATATTTATTGACCAACGATTTGAGGAAGATTTAGTCAAATACGTTAATCGAATTGAAACCGCTCAACTGGAAAACTTCGCCTCTGAGATTGAAGATTATTATGCTGAGGTTCAAACATGGGATTTTTTGAAAGAAAACCCTCGAATGGCTGATCTTATTCTACGGCAAAGACGATCATTTGATGAAAATGTGATTATTATCCCCAATGTGATTAGAGAAAGAAGACGATTCAGATTTTCTTTTGAAGAGGAAGTCGATCTTCAGCGTGCCGGTCGTTTGTATTTGTTAGACAATAACGGTCAGATTATTGTTGGAAACAAGAAATCTCTTGTGGACAGTGAAACAGATCTTGATGTCACAAAAGATCTGGGTGGTCAATTAATTAAATCTTCAATCATGCATAATAACGAACAAGTAGGAACACTCGCTCTAATAAAAAATGAGCAATTATTTGAAGACATTGATCGTCAATTTGCAGAAGCAAATAGAGACACACTTTGGTTCTCAGGCCTCCTTGCTTTGCTCATTGCCGCAATTATATCTCTAATATTGACCCAAAATATCAGCGGACCAATTAGAAAACTTGCTAGAGCAACCAGGAGTCTAATCAGTGGAGAATTTAAAACAAGGGTCAACATAAGTAATAAAGATGAGCTTGGAAAACTATCAAGAGATTTTAATATTCTTGCAAAAACACTGGATAAAAATTCTGAATCTCAAAAACAATGGTTAGCTGATATCTCCCATGAACTAAGAACACCTTTAGCTATTTTAAAAAGTGAATTAGAGGCAATAGATGATGGAATTAGGGAATTTGATGAAGAAACACTTAATTCTCTGATCCATGAAGTAAAACGTATTAACACCTTGGTTAATGACCTATATGAATTAACATTATCAGATCTTGGTGCGATGAAATACCAAATGATGGAAATAGATATTAAAACCAATATTGAGTCTTCAGTTGAATCGTATAAGGAAAGGTATAACGAAGCTGAAATTGAAATAATATCTGAATTAGAAGAAGTAGGAATGATCCTTGGGGATCAGCATCGATTAACACAACTCTTCACTAACTTATTAGAAAACACTTTGAGATATACTGATGATCCAGGACAGTTAATGATAAAAATGGTGAGTGATGATGGCCAAGTTATTATTTCCTTTACAGATTCATCACCTGGGGTTGAGGAAGAGACTTTGAGTAAAATCTTTGATCGTTTCTTCAGAGAAGAACTTTCAAGATCAAGAGAAATGGGCGGTGCTGGACTAGGTTTATCCATATGCAGTGAAATTATAGAAGCTCATTCTGGTTCTATTGAAGCTAAGCAAGCAGATATCGGGGGATTAGAAATAATCATAAAGTTAAATAAAGGTGATCTATGAGTGAGACTATCTTAATTGTTGAAGATGAAGTAAAGCTCGCAAAGGTTTTGATTGATTACCTTGATCAAAGTAACTATAAAACTCACCACCTAATTAATGGCAATGAGGTGATTGCATGGGTTAAAAAACACAATCCAGATTTAATTTTGCTGGATCTAATGTTGCCAGGGACTAACGGGAAAGATATATGCAAAGAAATTAGAGCTTTCTCAAAGACCCCAATTATTATGGTGACTGCAATGATTGATGAAATAGATCGACTCATTGGACTTGAGTTGGGAGCAGATGATTACATATGTAAACCCTTTAGCCCTAAAGAGGTGGTAGCAAGAGTTAAAGCCGTCCTAAGAAGGAGTGACCCAGACTATTTAAATGACTTTAATGAAAATGAATTCATGGTAAACCATGATGCATATAGCATTCTAATAAAAGGGAAGAAATTAGATCTAACTCCAGTTGAATTTAGAATGTTAACCATGTTCATTGACCATCCGGTTCGTGTTTATAATCGTGATCAAATACTAAACACTGTTTTTGATGATGGGAGAATTGTCCTTGATCGAACTGTGGACACTCACATTAAAAATTTAAGGCAAAAATTAAAGGATGCTAACCCTGAAAAAGACTATATACGTTCTATTTATGGTATCGGCTATTCCTTTGAATAAGCTGAGTTAATTACTCTCTTCTTTTCGAAAAAATCCATAGTTTTGGATTTAATAAAAAAGCCAATATTTCTTGGTGCCCAGGGCCGGACTCGAACCGGCACGTCCTTTCGGACAACGGATTTTAAGTCCGTAGCGTCTACCAATTCCGCCACCCGGGCTTTTAAATCGAGGCAAGGATCGGAATCGAACCGACGTCCACGGCTTTGCAGGCCGCTGCATAACCACTCTGCCACCTTGCCTAATAAAACAAACAGATTATACCTTCTCAATGAAAAATAAACCAAAAAAGGCCTTTAACTTGCAGACCTTTTTTATAATCTCTCTTTGATTATATTCTTAGCGATAAATTCAATATTTTTCCATTCGCTAAGTCGGCGAATAGTATAAGACAACCAATTCTTACCGTACGGTAGATAAATCCCTACTCGTTTATCCCTAAGAAGTTTTATCTGTAAATCTCTACGTACCCCAAAAAGAAATTCAAATTGTGTGTCATTATAATCATCAGTTGATATCAATAGATCTAAAATATTCTCATCGTGTGTAGCTATTGCATCTTCTGGCGATTCATAACTCCTCAAATTATTAGCTAACAAAAGAAAATTGTCTTTAATTTCATTGGTTGTCATAAAAGCAATTTTTTTATTTTCCCGATATGCACCTTTGACTAGGCGTATGGAGATACCTTGTGACTTTAATATTTGTAGATCATCTATTGTTCTATACAAGTTAGACTGCATAGTAATGCCCAGGACATTGGGAAACTCTTGGTTTAGTAATTGACAAAGCTTAATAGTACTATCGGTAGTTGTGCTATCTTCCATATCTAAGCGAATAGTTTGTCCTGACTCAAAAGCCTTTGATGTTATAGGTTCTAAAAAGCTTAACGCCTTATCTATAGAATGTGAGAGACCAAGTGAAGAGGGTTTGATTGAAAGGCTTAATTTATCAGTTTGAAATAAATCCAGAATTCTTAGATATTCTTTTTGTACAATTAATGCTTCTTCAGTTGATTTTGATTGTTCACCCACCAAATTAACAGCTACCCTGAAACCTTGATGATGAAGTCTTTGGATTTGTTGAGATGCCTTATCAAGGCTTTCCCCAGCTATAAATCTTTTTGCAAATGGAAAGAGAAGCTTCAATTCTTAGAAAAAACTAATTGACCAGCAAAATAAGTTTTGGCTACTTTAGTAGACTTTAACTCTCGTCCAACAGGCTTTGAAAGAGTTTGGTCAAGGATAACAAAATCAGCATATTTTCCTATACTTATACTACCAATTTGACCCCCCCATCCTGACAGATCTGCACCAATTTGAGTATAAGCATGCAAGGCTTGCTCAAAAGTAAGTGCCTGTTCAGGATACCATGTGCCTTCATATAAACCGCTTGGACTTTCTCTGAAAACCGCATCTGCTAATTGAACCAGCGGTGAAAATGGAGAAGTTGCAAAATCGCTACTAAGCGCTAAGCGTACCCCAGATCTTAGGAAATCATTCCACACATAAGCATATTTCTCTCTTTCTATACCGACTCTAGGGGTTATGTATTTTCCAATTACCCCTGTTCCATGATTAGGTTGCATTGAGGCTGTGACATTTAGCTTATTAAATCTCTGAATATCTTCAGGATCTATAATTTCAATGTGCTCTATTCGATTTGATAGAGAATTATTACCACTGAACTCAAATGCATTCAAAGCCATTTTAACACCTCTATCACCGATGGCATGAATTGCCACTGGCATTCCAAGGCTATTAGCACGTTTAACTAACCGATTTATCTCAGCTTGGATATAGAAAGGCTCGCCTATGATTTCTGGTCGATCAGAATATGGGTTAATTAGAGCTGCAGTGTGAGTTGAAAGGACACCATCAATCACGTATTTAATAAATCCATATTCAATCAACGGTCCTCGATCTTGATCATGAAATTTATAATCCTTGATGAGTTGATTAATGAGTTTTGCATTATTAGTGTTATCGTCTTCTTGGCTGAATTTTGAATGCTCTCCCCAGAAAACCCTTAAAAATAGTTTTTTATTGCGTGCTAAATCTTTATATTTATCTAATTCAATTCGACTGGACATGTCATGGACACTAGTAATACCAAATGAATTAGCGTAATCCAAAACCTGCTCTATCTTATCTCTAGAGAGGTCTGAATCTCTAATATAAGTTGGTGCATCCCATATCAGTTCCATTGCACCTTCCAGCAGAATTCCATTTGGCTCACCGGATAACTGATTAATCAGTATTTGTCCACCAAGCGGGACTTCAGAATTAGCTCTTATGTTAGCTTCTTCGATAGCTAAAGAATTGACCCACATGGAGTGCCCATCAATATCTGAAAGGGCAACTGGATTATTCGGAGACACACTGTCTAGTTCCCAACGGGAAGGTAAACCTTTATTCTCAAAAGTATAATCCCAGCGACCACCTAATAACCACTCACCCGGTTCCATTGTCTTAACCCTCTGTGCAATCATATCTAGCCATACGGATTTTTCTCTGATGCCGGTTAAATTAATTCCAGTGACAATTTTAGAGCCAGAAGATAAATGGGTATGACTGTCTATAAAGCCTGGCAATATTGTTTTACCTTCAGCATTTATAACGACTGTATTTGAATCTGAGAGTTGACTGATCTCATCATTACCACCAATGGCAATAAATTTACCGTTCTCTATCGCAATTGCATTAGCGTTTTTAACAGCAGGGTCTGATGTTCTTATATCCGCATTGACCACAATAAGATCAGGAGATGCTTTTAATACTTCAAAACAAAAAATTACAGTCAGAAGAAAAATAAATTGGATCAATTTATTTACGGTTTTCATAACCTAATGTTCTGTATAATTTTTTGTATATACTGCATGAGTAGCAATTACACCATCCGTTATTGTTAAAAATTGAGCGGGAAACCGGGTTCGAACCGGCGACCTTTTGCTTGGCAAGCAAACGCTCTACCAACTGAGCTATTCCCGCTAAAATTATGAAGGTATCATTATAGCGAATTTCGATTACATCTCTAATTTTTTTGGATTGCTTTAGCAATAATAGAAATGTAGATTAATGCCATGCAGTATTTCTGGACAGTCAAGGTAATAAGATTTATCCCAATAGTATTTACAATTGGGATTGTAATTTCTATGTATTATTATCCAGGAGGAAACATCCATGATCCTCTACAAACTGGCTATTCTTTTACTCATAATTTTCTAAGTGATTTAGGAGGTATGAATTCACGTTCAGGAGAAACAAATGTTGTTTCATCCTATATTTTCAACGCCTGTATGATCAGCTTTATTTTTGGTGGCATAGCGTTCTTGTATGTGCCGGGCTTATTCAAGAATGATAAAACTAATTATTATTTAGCTATTGTTGGATCAATGTTCTTTTTTATGGGGGCATGTTTTTTCGCAGGAGTGGGTTTTACACCGCATGATTTATACTTGGATCAACATATATTTTTTGCCTTGAATGGCTTTAGATTAATGGTCCCTGCAGGTATCTTTTATCTAGTAGTGTTGCTAAGAAGTCCTATTAAGAAAAGTTACTCATTTGTCACTTTATTTTTTCTATTAAGCACCTTCTCATATGTTTTATATCAATTATTAGCAGACAGTCCTTTAATGAGTATTGAGGCAATGATAATGCAAGCGACAATGCAAAAATTAATAACCTTTGTTCATTTATTAAGCATATTCTCCTTAAGCTTTGCATTTTCCTCACTGAGAAATCATGCTGAGATAATAAATTAAGGGAATAGAAGTGAAAAAAATAAGTATATCTCTACTGATTTTGGTGTTTGTGAATTATTCCTCAATAGCTGATGCAGTTACTCCAGAGATCAAAAAATTAAAGCGCACATCGCCAAAGAGTATTTTATTTGTTGGTAATAGTTATCTTTACTACAACGATAGTTTGCATAATCATTTTAAAAGAATGGCTGATGAAAAATACCCAGGCTATGAGGGAGGTAAAAATGTCAAGTCATCAACAATTGGGGGCTCTAGATTAAAACACCACAACCTTGATCATTTACTAAAACCTAAAGCAATTAGCTTAATTAATAAATTTGAATTAGTGATTCTTCAAGGTGGCAGCGGAGAAGGATTATCAAAGAAAGACAGGAAAGCTTTTGCTAAAAAAGCGAATGAACACATTAAAAGAATAAAAGCTAATGGCTCTGAAGCAGCTTTATATATGATTCATGCATACGTTGAGCCACACAAAAGTTTTGACCCAAATCTCATTAGAGTGATTGAGGAGATGTATGTGACTGCTGGAAACAAAAATCAAACCCTTGTCATTCCAGTGGGTTTAGCCTTTGAAAATGCTTACAAGCAAAGACCAGCTATAAAACTTCACAATCTTGATGGTACACATCCAGCTCTATTAGGCACTTATTTAGCAGCATGCACTGTTTTTGCTAGTGTATTTAATGAATCTCCGGTTGGATTAAACTATGATTATAACGGTCTTATCAAGACTGATGATAAGTTATTTCTACAAAAAATTGCAGCATCAACAGTTAGAACTTTCTATCAACCATCTACTAATTAAGAAGAATAATCACGCAACATCTTTCTTAGCTCCAAAGAATGTTGCTCCTCTTGAGCTATCTTATTTCTAGCGTATTCTTCCAAGAAAATAGATTTGCCATCAACGGCTTCTAAAAGATAATTATAAAGATCTAAAGCATATAATTCATGGTCAAGGCTTTCTTGAAGAATGTCTTCAACAGAATGTTGATGTGTTTCTTCTATAGGGGCAATTTGTTGAGTGGGATGACCTTCAAGTCCCGTTAATAATTCGCCTGCCTCTTGAGCATGTAACAACGATTCATTTGCTTGAGCTTGAAGAAACTGAACAATTGGAATCCGATATGGGCCACTAACCATTATTGAAGAATGAGTGTAGCGAACAACACCTGAAAGTTCATACTCCATGATGGTGTTCAGAATTTCACAAGTTTTCTTTAAATCCAAGTTTTGCATAACAACCTTTTTTGTAACCTCAAGTTAATTATTGTACTAAAAAATAAAAAAAATTTATCTCCATAACCCCTCTCATCTATTATACGATTCCACAGAATCATGCTAAGGCACTTTGTGTTCTTAATTCAGCCAACTTAATCTGAATATGTGTTTCATTTAGAAAAAGGTTATAGAATCACTAATGATGATGTTCATCATATAAATCTTTCTCAATGTCCTCATGATCACCAATCATAATATGGCTTTTACTTTTTGTAACATATTTTTCTAAAAAGGGAATCAAGAACAATGGCAATAACCCTCCCAAAACTATCCCTGCAGTTCTTGCCCTCATGGTTGGATCAATAATAGCAGCGACAAGATCTGCAATTACATGGGCCAATGAGGCACCTATAATGCCGGCAATATAACCTTTAGTGACATTCTTTAAAAGCCGATTAATACTCCAGCCGGTATAAAAACCTAGGATCACAAGGCTAACATGCACAACCCCAAAAATAAAACCGGGTAAAAGTACATCGTTTTGCATTAATCCGACGCTTGTTAAAAATTGTTCCATAGATTTTTGCTTATATTTCTACCAAAATACTTATAATTAATGAATGTTTAAAACTATCTATAAATATTACCTATTATTCTGCTACATTTCTTTGGTAATTTTCTCAACCCATAGTGTCGCTAAAACTATTCATTATCCAGTATCTATTAAAGGTGATACTCAAGATAACTATCATGGAATTATTATTGATGATCCTTATAGAGGATTAGAGGATTTAAACTCAGAACAGACTCAATCTTGGATCATAGAACAAAATCGTTTTACCAATTCTTATTTAGATAACCTTTCAGAGAAAAAGCAGATTAAATCACTACTAGAAAAAATTTATAACAAAGAAAATCAATCTGTCCCTTTTCGAAGGAAATCAAAGATTTTTACCTATTACAACAATGGGGCATGGCAACAAAGCAAGCTCTTCTATCAGGAAAATACGCAAAATAAAAAGAAACTGGTTATTGATCCTAATCTCTTATCTGAAGATGGCACTGTTTCAATCGGCTCAGTTAGTGTAAGCCCTAATTCTGAACTAATCGCCTACTCCATATCGGATGGCGGATCAGATTGGAAAACATGGAAAATCAAACATATTAAAAGTGGAGACATACTAGAAGACACTATTAAATGGTCAAAATTTAGTAACGCAGAATGGGCTAAAGATAATTCAGGATTTTATTATTCAGGATACTCTGAACCTCAAAAAGGTGATGAATATAAAGAACTAAACAGGAATCAGAAACTGTTTTTTCATACTCTTGGTCAACCTCAATCCAAAAACCAATTGATTTATGAACGACCTGAACACCCTGAATGGGGCTGGGGAACTACAATAACTGAGGACTCTCGTTATCTCATTCTATCTGTTAGCGAGGGTACAGACGAAAGAAATAGATTATTTTATAAGGATTTAAGACAGGACGAGTCTTTCGTAGAATTGATTCCAGATTTGAGAGCACAATTTACTTTTCTTGGTAATGAAGGATCTATTTTTTGGTTCTTTACAAATCTAGATGCTCCCAAGGGAAAAGTAATATCAATTGATATCAATCACCCTGAAGAGAACAACTGGAAGATATTGATCGATGAGCAAAATGACGCTCTAACAAATGTTGAAATTTTAGAAAACTATATTTTATGTCAATACTTGAACAATGTGGCAAGCGAAGTCTTTCTCTATGAAAAAGAGTCTTTAAAAAAGAAAACAATTAATTTCAATAGACAAGGAATTATCTCCAACATTTCAACAAATCAAGACTCCGATATTTTTTATTTCTCATACACGAATTACATCCAACCGAATCAAATATACAAATACAATGCCAAAAATGATGACATTTCACTTGTATGGGCAAAAGAAATTCCTCAATTCAATGGTGATCACTATATAAGTCAACAGGTGTTCTATCCCACTAAGGATGGAACCATGATTCCCATGTTCATTTCACACCATAAAGACACTGAATTGGGTGTGAATGCCCCATTATTACTATACGGTTATGGTGGTTTTGATATCTCAATACTGCCAAATTTCAAAGAACGCTACTTAGCTTGGATGCTAATGGGTGGAGTTGTTGCGGTTCCCAATATTAGAGGTGGCGGTGAATATGGGGAGGAATGGCATCAACAAGGCATGTTAAAAAACAAACAAAATGTTTTTGATGATTTTGTGAGTGCTGCTGAATATTTACATACGATGAACATTTCTAGCCCTAAAAAAACTGTTATTGAGGGTCGTTCAAATGGTGGGTTATTGGTCGGAGCAACCATGCTTCAAAGACCTGATCTATTTGGTGTTACTCTACCTGGTGTAGGGGTAATGGATATGCTTCGTTTTAATAAATTTACCATTGGCTGGGCTTGGGAAAGTGATTACGGTTCCCCAGAGAAACTAGAAGACTTTCAAGTGCTTGTTAAGTATTCCCCTTATCATAATATAGAAAAAGGAGAATGCTACCCACCCACCTTGATTACTACTTCAGAACTTGATGATCGAGTTGTTCCATCGCATTCATATAAATTTGCAGCCAGAATGCAAGAAGCACAAAATTGCACAAACCCTATTCTTATCAGAATAGAAACAAGAGCCGGTCATGGTGCGGGGACACCCAGGAATAAAACTATTGAATATATTTCTGATGTCTATGGCTTTGCACTTCATTATTTGTTACAAAATTAATCAATAGTTGATTATTATTAATACCAGCAGCTGAAAAAGTTATGAAAAAAAATTTATACAGGGTCATTATTCTCATCATCCTATTTGGAGTGGGCTATAACTTTTTAATAAAAGATGATACAGAAACAACTTACGGCATCACAATTGATGGCGTGGATATTGATATCATTGATATGCATCTACACACTGGTACTTGGGAAGCTTTAACTGAACCATACAAAGAAAGGTATTCTGAAAGAGTCCCAAAACCCTTTAAATTTCTAATGAAGAACCTCCTTGGAAATGGTTTAACATCAGCAGGCATACTAAAACAAATGGATAAAGCTGGGATTCATCGTGCAGGAGTGTTTGCGGTCTATAGCCCTGATACCACTGGAATTGCAAATAATGAGTTTTTATATAAACAAATAAAAGATCAATCAGAGAGAATGTTCGGGTTCTACAGTATAAGAACTGACCATTGGAATATTGATGCTGATAAAGAACTTAAAAAGTTAGAAAGTGACCTGATTAAATACAAAGCCACTGGCATTAAGCTAGCTCATGCACATCAACAAATGAGATTAGATGATAAACGCTTTGATGGGATTTATGAAATAGCTGGTCGCTTAAATAAACCAATTTATATTCATACAGGAACTAGCCCGAACCCTCACACAAGAAGAGAGCCACCCTATGTTGATCCACTATATTTAGAAGAATCAATTATCAAGTACCCTAAGACAAAATTTATTTTGGGACACACTGGTTATGATAGTTTTTTAATTCAGTTAACTTATCTAGAATCTTGTATTCAATTAGCTAAAAAATACGATAATGTTTATTTTGAACCCGGTGCTTTAGGCGCCAGAAAAGCAGCTGAAGTTTTACCCGAATATCTTAAAATTATAAAAAAAGAAGGATTGATTGATAGAGTCATTTATGGATCTGATGGCCCTCAATTTCCTGGTTATACGGCAAGTCATTTAGAAAACTTCGTTGAGGCTATGGAAATCAATGAATATTCAGCTATGGAGATGAAATTAATTCTTCAAAGCAATTTTGAGACGTTATTTAACCTCTAAAAGATAATCATCTATTCGCTCTTCAAGAACGGCCAAGGGAAGTGCCCCTTGACTAAGAACGGCATGATGGAATTCTTTAATATCAAACTGATCTCCAAGCTGATTCTTCGCCCTTTGTTTTAATTCGAGAAGTTTCAATTGTCCTATTTTATATGCGAGTGCTTGGCCCGGCATAATCAGATAGCGATCAATCTCATTGACAATATCTTGCTCAGTTTTAGCGGCATTGTCTTTAAAGAAGTCTATGGCCTGTTGTCTACTCCATCCTTTATAGTGCATACCCGTATCGACCACTAACCGAACGGCACGCCACATGTCATAAGTTAATGCTCCGAATTTTGAATACGGGTCTTCATAAAGACCAATATCATATCCTAAGCTCTCGCTATAAAGGCCCCAACCTTCGACAAAGGCTGTGTATCCTGAATATTTTCTAAAATTAGGTATCCCCTCAAGTTCCATAGCCAATGCTATCTGTAGATGATGACCTGGCACCGCTTCATGGACTGAGAGAACCTCCATTTCAAATTTTGGTCTGACTTCTGGTCGATAAAGATTGACATAATAATAACCAGCTCTTGATCCATCAGCTGCTGGTCTCATGTAATAGGCGGTTGTTGTATCTGGTGCAGATTCTTTTGGTATTGGTTTTAATCCATAAGGCGTTCTAGGTAAGACCTTAAAAAGTCGAACAATTTCTGGATCTATTTTCTTAGAGGTTGCTAAGTAGGCCTCAAATAATTCATCTTCTGTTTCATAATAAAACTGTGAGTCTGTTCTAAGAAATATTAAGAAATCATTAAAAGTTCCTTCAAAACCGATTGAGTCAATGACTTCTTGCATTTCAGATCGAATTCGTTTGACCTCAGATAGACCAATATTATGAATTTCATCAGGACTTAAATCAGTGGTTGTGTGATATTCAGCTAAATTTTCATACCATTCGTAACCATTTGGCAAAGCAGAAACACCATAAGTATCACGTGACACTGGTAAATATTCAGTCCTAAAAAAGAAATCAAGGGCTTGATAAGCAGGAACAACTTGCTCTTTAATCACTTCCTTTGCTTGCATTTGAAGCGCTTCCCAATCATTAATTGTTTTGGGTATATCTGAAAAAACATTATAAAAAGGACTATCTTCTGGATCGTCTACTAATTGCAATTGAATTTGCTTAGCAACGCGTTGCATTAAAATATTTGGTGCGGTAATGCTCTTCTCGATGCCTAATTTTCCAAGGTCAATATGTGCATTAATTAATTCAGGTAATTTTTCTAATCTTGCTAACCAATCTTTGTAATCCTGTGAGCTATTAAAACTGAGTCCTTCTGCTGTCTCTTGTTCTAGTTGAATCCCTCCTCTTTGGCCAAAGGTGAGTAAATGGCTGTCAAATTTCTGTGATTTTACCGATCGCTCATAATTGTATAGAAACAATCTATAATTAAGTTGATTCTCCTCTGTGAGTTTTTGAGGATTAACGGATTTAATTTTTTCTAGGACCTCTCGAGTCTTTTTCTGTCTTTCTCTTACCGCTTGATCAGAAATATCGGGCCAATCTTGATTAGCTGATTTATCTCCCATATAAGAAGCGTAGACTGGATTTTCTTCCATGCCCCTGCTCCACTCATCGTCTAGGATTTGGTTAAAATATACATCTTCACTGCCTGTTCCACAGGCACTGATTATTAGCAGAAGAATTATTGCTAAGAAAGGTTTAGATCTCACAAATAATCACCTTTTGAAATTATTGGCCATGCTCTAATTAGGTAAACTAACATGGTCCAAAGTGTTAAAACAGCAGAGCCTAGAAGACAAACACTGCCAATTAAGTATATATCAACATCAAAAATAGGTTTACTAAACAACATACAAGAGAGTCCGACCATCTGTAAAATGGTTTTAAGTTTTGCATAACCAATCACAGAAACCTTATGCCGTTCCCCAAGCTCAGACATCCACTCTCGAAGTGCAGAAATTGTGAGTTCACGACCAATAATAATTGATGCTATAATCGCGTTTAGAAGACTGGGGTCACTCTGGACGATTAAAATTAACGCAATTGAAACAATGAGCTTATCTGCCACAGGGTCCAAAAATGCTCCAAATCTTGAGGATAAATTGTATTCTCTAGCAACCCAACCATCCAACCAATCAGTTAATGCAGCTAAAATGAAGACCATAGCAGCTAGTGGTCTAGCATTATCAATTGAAGAAAAGAATAAAGCAGCAATCAAAGGAATACTGGCAATCCTGAAAAGTGTTAATGCATTTGCAAAATTAAATGTGGCTCTCATGTAATGATTATAATATTTATTTGAAAAAAAGATTAATTAGCATTGAAATGATTATAAATTTTATTAGCTAAATTGTTATTAATACCTCTAACGGTCATTAAATCCTCTACTGAAGCTCGTTTAATTTCCTGGATACCTCCGAATTGTTTTAGTAAATCCTTTTTCTTGTTTGGACCAATACCTTCAATTGACTGGATGTCAGAAGATAATAGCTTTTTTCTTTTTTTATTGCGGTGCCCAGTGATTGCGAATCGATGAGCCTCATCACGAATTGATTGTATTAAAAATTTAGCTGGTGAATTATTCGCTATTGAAAGAGGGCTTTTATTTTTATTAATGAAAATTCGATCTTCTTTCAGTTGACGATTCGGGCCTTTAGCAATACCGAGTATAGGTATTCCGATTATTCCCAGATCTTTAAATACACTAATGGCAATATTTATCTGGCCCTTACCTCCATCGACAAGAATGATGTCGGGTAATAACCTGGATTCTTTTAAACTTCTTGAATAGTGACGAGAAAGAGCTTGTGACATAGCAGCGTAATCATCACCTTTATTTATTCCACTAATATTAAAACGTCGGTAACCCTGTTTATTAAATCCCTCTCGATTAAATGCAACACATGAAGCAACACATTTATCACCCATGAAATGACTAACATCAAAACATTCGATATTCTGGACAAGCTTATCATGGCTTATAATCTCAGTCAGTTCATACAACTGAGCTGCTATTGAAGCTTTTGAGGCTAACTTAGATTTTAATGATTCAATAGCATTTGATGCAGAGATTTCAATCCATTTTTTCCTGTAAGACTTTACGCTGTGTTTTATGATTACTTTGGTTTTTAATTCATCAGAAAGGGCTTCTTGAAGCAGTCTAAGATTTTCAAGTTTGATATTAAGTAATATCTCTTTAGGCGGCTGATACATAGTATAGTACTGCATTAAAAAAGACTCTATCACCTCTTGAGCATCAGCCATATTTGTCTTTTGAGGATAAAATGAACGACTACCTAAAATTTGTCCTTTGCGTAAAAATAATACAGAAATACAAAACATGCCTGATGACTCGGTAAGTGCTATGGCATCGGCATCAATTCGATTTGCTCCATCAACAAATTGATGTGATTGTATAACTTTTAATGAACTAATTTGATCTCTATAAAAACCAGCTTTTTCATAATCTTGTTGGTCTGAAGATTGATCCATTTTTCCAATAAACTTTTCAATAATGGATTGATCATTGCCTTTTAAATAGTCGAGAGCTTGATCGACGTTAAATTGATATTCCTCTTTTGTGACCAAACCCACACAAGGTCCTGAACATCTCTTTATTTGAAATTGTAAACAAGGTCTTGATCGGTTATTAAAAAAGGATTCATCACAATTCCTCAGTAAAAAAACTTTTTGTAACTGACTCAAAGTATTTCTTACAGCACTTACGTTAGGATAAGGACCAAAATATTCTGCTTTTTTTAAATTTTTTTTCCCTCTATGAAAAGAAAATCGTGGGAATTGATGGGTATTATTTACTTCTATATATGGATAACTCTTACTGTCTTTGAGTAAAACATTGAACTTAGGTCTGTATTTTTTTATTAGAGTATTTTCTAGAATCAAAGCCTCTCGTTCGGTTCGAGTAATAGTGATTGAAATTGAATGAGTCTCTTTTAAGATCGCTTGTTTCTTACCCCCTGAATTAACTGAAGTAAAGTAGCTAATGACTCTTTTTTTTAAATTTTTTGCTTTACCAACATAAATCACATCTTCTTTTCTGTTTATCATGCAATAAACACCAGGTTTACTAGTCAGTCGTCTTGCGTAATTCTTAAGCGTATTAAATTTATCATTCATCCAACTATTCTTTTTCTTTTATGTTTTCCCATAATTTATCAAGCTCCCTTTCGGTCATATGAGAGAATTCCCTATTAGATTCTTTTAAAACTCTTTCCATAGATCTGAAACGTTGATCAAATTTTTTATTGGCTTTCCTTAATGCTGATTCAGGGTCTATTGAGGTGTGCCTCGAGAGACTAACGATACTAAATAATAAATCCCCAGCCTCTTCTTCAATATTGCTTTGGTTACCAGAATTTATAGCAACTTTAAGCTCTTCGATTTCTTCTTCAATTTTATCAATAACACCACCAACATTACTCCAATCAAATCCAACTGATCGTGCTCTTTTCCCTATCTTATAGGCTATATTCAATGCTGGCTGATTTGTGCCAATATCATCGAGAATACTGTTTATGCCATGTTTCTGTTTTCTCTCTTCAATTTTAATTTTCTCCCAATGATCTGTTTGTGCCTTAGAATCTTCTATGGATAAATCTGAAAACACATGAGGATGTCTATTAATCAATTTAGTAGTAATTGAATCAACCACATCATCAAAAGTGAATAAGTTCATTTCCTCGGCAATGTTTGAATGAAATGCTACTTGGAATAAGAGATCTCCTAATTCATTTTTGAAAGCTTCATAATCTTTATTCTCAATGGCCTCAACAACTTCATAAGCTTCTTCTATCGCACAGTGAGCAATTGACTCAAATGTTTGTTCCCTATCCCAAGGACATCCTTTTTCAGGGTCTCTAAGTTGTGATGTAATTTGATGTAATTTTTCCAAAATATTCTCCTATCGCTTAATTAAGTTACAAAATTTTCTAATGATTTGTGCGGTTAGACCCCATATATAATATTGCTCATAACTGTAGCTGTAGACAGACCATTTAATCTCATCATAAACCTTATGCTGGTGCTCAAGATTTACTTGATCCATAAGAAAGTCTAAGGGCACTTGAAATATTTCTTCAACTTCATCCTGATTTCGAACAGGAGAAAAATCATCTTCTACGAAAGCAATTACAGGAGTGACAATAAAACCGGTCCCTAAACTGATCTGTGGCGGAACAAAGCCAATAATTTCAGATGAACTCTGAGCTAAACCAATCTCTTCATTAGCTTCTCTTACAGCAGTTTCTATGATGCTACTATCCTGAGATTCATCAAAAGAACCACCAGGAAGACTAATCTCACCAGCATGATTTTTCAATTTAGTTGTCCTTTTCGTCAAGATAATATTTATGCCTGACGCAGACTGCTGAAGACCTAATAAAACTCCAGCGTGTTTTAGATTTATTTTTTGTAAATAATCTTTGACGATATGCACTGGCAATCTATTCATTACCTCTAATACTGGATCAGTGGAGGGTTGAGTGCCGTGATAACTCTCTCTTATCTTATTCAACATAAAAAAGAGGGGTCTTATTGTTTATTTTGAGTTAATTTTAAAGGATCTAGAACATCTTTTAATGTGGCTTCATCGAGGTCAGTTAATTCAGATGCAACGTCAATAATTGACCGCTTTTCTTTATAAGCTTTTTTTACAATTTTTGCACCTGTCTCATAACCAATGCTCGCATTAAGAGCTGTTACTAGAATTGGATTGTGATTGAGAACAGATTCGATGTTTTCATGATTCACCGTAAAATCTCTGATAGCTTTATCTGCAAGGGCATTACAAGCATTGCTTAATATTGAAATTGATTGAATTAAATTAAAGCCAATAAGAGGCAGCATTACATTCAATTGGAAATTTCCAGATTGAGCAGCCATAGTTATGGTCGTGTCATTACCGATTACCTGTGCAGCTACCATTGATACTGATTCAGGTATTACGGGATTTATCTTACCTGGCATGATGCTACTACCAGGTTGAAGTGCTGGTAATTGAATTTCACCTAAGCCACCTAAAGGACCACTATTCATCCATCTTAGATCGTTTGCAATCTTGGTTAAAATTACCGCCAGAGTTTTTGTTTTAGATGAAAGCTCGAGAGAAATATCTTGGGAGCTAATTGATCTAAATGCATTCGAGGCTGGCTGAAAATTCATGCCAGTTTTTTCATTCATAAATTTGCAAGTGATTGGACTTAAGTCAGGATGAGCATTAACCCCACTTCCAACCGCTGTTCCCCCAACTGCTAATTGTTGGAGATCTACTTGCATCATTTCCAACTGTTTCTTTAGATCTTTGATTTGTGCAGACCACGCACTGATTTCTTGTCCAAAGGTAATAGGCATCGCATCCATCAAATGCGTCCGGCCAGTTTTAACAACATCATTAAGACTCGCTGCTTTCTCATCCATGATTACATGTAAATGTTCCAAAGCAGGGAGTAAATCTGTATTAACCAACAAGGTAGACGAAACATTGATCGCTGAGGGAATAATATCGTTACTGCTTTGTCCTAGATTAACGTCATCGTTGGGATGAATATCGAGCTTATCTGAGGAAGATAAATGAGCAATTACTTCATTCATATTCATGTTAGTGCTAGTTCCAGAACCTGTTTGAAAAACATCAACTGGAAACTGATCGGCATATTTTCCGTCAGCTATTTCTAGTGCAGCTCTACCTATGGCATCAGCTTTATCCTTACTTAAAGTACCTAATTTTGCATTTGCAGAAGACAATGCCCACTTCAACAAAGCCAAAGATCTAATAAGGCCTGACGGCATTTTTATCTGACTGATTTGAAAATTCTCAATAGCTCTTTGCGTTTGTGAACCCCAATGACTATCGGCAGGAACTTTAAGCTCTCCCATGCTATCTTTTTCTATTCTGTATTCCTTATCTGACAAAATTAACTCCTTATCCATATCATAATACATAGAGAATAGCAGTCACAGAAGAAACTTTCGTGTATCATTCAATTTTGATGATAGAGGTGGTTGAAATGAACGAAGATCAGCTACAAGCCATTTCTCCTCTTGATGGTAGATATTTGGAGAAAAGCTCTCACTTAAGGCAATACTTTAGTGAGTCTGCACTCATGCGCTACCGTGTCTTAACCGAAATAAAATGGTTAATATTTCTATCTCAAAATAAAGACCTAAATCAAGTCCCGAGATTATCTAAAGACCAAAAAAATCTTCTGGAAGATATTATTAGTCAGTTTTCTATTGAAGACGCTAAAAGAATTAAGTCTATTGAAAAAGAAACAAATCATGACGTTAAGGCAGTAGAATATTTTCTCCAAGAAAAAATTAAAAATCTACCAGATGGTAATGATTTAATTCCTTTCATCCATTTTGCATGCACATCAGAAGATATTAATAATATTTCCTATGCGCTGATGCTCAAGGAAGCAACTGCATTACAGATAAAGGAATTAAATCTCCTTATTGATACTCTAAGAAAGCAGTCACATCATTGGGCAGACGATACTATGTTATCTCGAACACATGGACAAGCTGCTACCCCTACAACTATGGGTAAAGAATTTGCAAATTTTGTGTATCGTCTCAATCAACAAATAAACACTCTGGAAGCCATTGAATATCGAGCAAAAATGAACGGTGCAGTAGGGAATTTTAATGCTCACAAAATTGCTTATCCTGATATTAACTGGGCTGATTTAAGTGAAACATTTATCAAAAGTATAGGACTAACTAATAACCCCTACACAACTCAAATTGAACCTCATGACTGGATGGCAGAACTGTTTCATTCTCTGATTAGAATCAATAATATTTGTCTAGATCTGAGCAAAGATATTTGGATGTATATTTCTCTTGGTTACTTTAAACAAACTATAAAATCATCAGAAGTAGGCTCTTCGACTATGCCCCATAAAGTAAATCCTATCGATTTTGAAAATGCTGAGGGTAATATCGGTCTGGCAAACTCAATTTTAGACCATCTTGCTTCTAAATTAGTTATATCAAGACTTCAAAGAGATCTTAGCGATTCAACTGCACTAAGAAATATAGGATCTGCATTTGCTTATATGACCATTGCTAATCAATCACTGATGAAAGGGTTGGATAAAATTAAAATTAATAAAGATGTAATAAATAATGATTTGGAGTCAAATCAGGAAATTTTAGCTGAAGCTATTCAAACCATACTGAGGCGTGAACAAGTTGAAGATGCCTATGAACATTTAAAAGAACTAACTCGAGGAAGAACTTTAGATAAAGATAAATTAATTTCATTCATTGATTCTCTAAAGATTGATGAATCTGTAAAAGACGAACTGAAAGAACTTTCACCTCAAAACTATACTGGACTTGCTTCAAAATTAGCCAAAGAAATCTAACCTCTATCTATCTCTGTCTATTCAGTCTCCTATGAATAAAAAAGAATTAATTATAGTTGGCATGTCAGGGGGTGTTGATTCAGCCGTGACTGCTTCACTACTTTTAGAACAAGGATTTGAAGTTGAGGGTTTACATATGACTAATTGGAATGATGAAGACCCCTATTGCACCGCAGCACAAGATCACCAAGATGCTAGAGAAGCCTGTAATGAACTAGGTATCACTATGCATCACGTGAACTTCTCTAAAGAATACAGAAAAGAAGTTTTTGATAAGGCTTTAGAAGAATTAAATTCTGGACTTACCCCTAATCCAGATATTTTATGTAATCGTATGATCAAGTTTGATCGATTTGCCGAATATGCTTTTCGTTTAGGCGGGGAAAGAATTGCCACTGGACATTATGCCAAAGTGATTAAAACAAGACATGGCTATGAACTGCACAAAGGAACTGATGCAAACAAAGATCAAACTTATTTCTTACATGCCATTAACCCAGATGTTCTTTCAAAAGTTATCTTTCCTGTGGGTGATATGATCAAATCCGAAGTTAGGGACTATGCCTATAAAAAAGGGTTACCAAATCACAATAAAGCCGACAGCACAGGTATTTGTTTTATAGGTGAGAGGCCATTTAAAAGCTTTATACAAAATTTTCTACCTCCAGACCCAGGAAAGATTGTTGATGAACAAGGGGAAACCTTAGGTAAGCACGATGGCTTAATGTATTTTACTATAGGGCAAAGAAAAGACATTGGCATTGGTGGTATAAAAAATAATTCTGGAAAACCATGGTATGTTGCAGAAAAAAATATAAAAACTAATGAGCTAATCGTTGTTCAAGGTCATAAACACCCAAGGTTGTGGACTAAAAAACTCTTCGCTATAGCTCTTAACTGGTTGGATCCAAAGGTCCCTACTCTCTTATCAAATGGAGAAGAAATACATTGTGAAGCAAAAAATAGGTACCGCCAAAATGATGCTAAATGTTCTATTCAAACGTTTAGAAATGGTCTAATGATTGAGTTTAAAGATAGACAGTGGGCTGTAACAGAAGGTCAATATGTCGTCCTATACAAAGATGAAAAATGTTTGGGTGGTGGCAAGATTATGGCTATACCTAAAGAAGACAAAAACTGAAGATTCGTATACAATCTAGCTCAAATTAAGGATATCTAATGTCACAATACATTAAATCATTAAAAATAGGTCCTAAGGAGTATCAATATTTTGATCTGAATTTATTGGGTGCTTCATCTTTAGACAGTATTCCTTTCTCACATAAAATTCTTTTAGAAAATGCAGTTAGACATACTCAGGAAGACCCCAGTAGAGAACAAGATATTCAAACAATACTTAATTGGGATGCCAAATCAGGCAATACTACAGAAATATCATTTACCCCCAGTCGAGTCATTTTACAAGACTTTACTGGTGTTCCCGCGGTGGTTGATTTAGCAGCTATGAGAGACGCCGTTGCCAAAATGAAAGGTGATGCTTCTCAAATAAACCCCCTTTCTCCTGCTGAGTTGGTAATTGATCATTCTGTTCAAGTTGATCATTTTGGTTCAGAAGAAGCCTTGATAAAGAATAATACTATTGAATTTGAAAGAAATGAGGAGCGTTACCGATTCCTTCGGTGGGGGCAAGAAGCTTTTTCTAATTTTGAGGTTATACCGCCCAATACAGGAATTGTTCATCAAGTTAATCTTGAATATTTAGGTCGTGTGGTCTTTTCAAATGATGGTCAAAATGGATTGATTGCTTACCCTGACACTCTTGTCGGAACAGATTCTCACACAACAATGATTAATGGTATTGGATGTCTTGGTTGGGGTGTGGGCGGTATTGAAGCAGAAGCTTCGATGCTAGGCCAACCAATTACAATGCTTCTTCCAGATGTTATTGGTATCCGTGTTTCAGGACAACTTAGAGAAGGTGTAACAGCCACTGATCTTGTCCTAACAGTCACTGAAATGATGCGTAATTATGGAGTAGTAGGCAAATTCGTTGAATTCTTTGGTGACGGGCTGAATAATCTACCGGTGTCAGATCGATCCACTTTAAGCAATATGGCACCAGAGTTTGGCAGCACCTGTGCAATATTCCCTATTGATAATGAGACCATTCGTTATCTTAAATTATCTGGTCGAGATGAAGCACAAGTTAATCTTGTAGAACATTATGCAAAGGCACAAGGCCTTTGGCGAGAAGAAGGAAAAGAAGCTGTCTATACAGATGTCATTGAGTTAGATTTAACAAAAGTTGAGCCTTGTTTAGCTGGACCTAAAAGACCTCAAGATCGGATTGTTTTGAGTCAAATTCCTGAAGTTGTAAGTAATGAAATTAAAGAAGCTGACTGTTCACCTGAAGAACTCTCAAACGGTTCAGTTTTGATTGCAGCAATTACTAGCTGCACGAACACCTCTAACCCTGCGGTTATGATTGCAGCCGGTCTTTTAGCCAGAAATGCTAAGGCCAAAGGTCTGGAATCAAAATCTTGGGTCAAAACAAGTCTAGCTCCAGGTTCTAAGGTGGTTACTAAATATCTAGAAGACACAGGCCTACTCAAGGACCTTGAGAGTCTGGGCTTTAACATTGTGGGTTATGGATGCACAACTTGTATTGGGAATTCAGGCCCTTTGGAATCAAAAATAGCAGAAACTGTGATAGATAAAAAACTAATAGCTTCTTCAGTCTTATCAGGTAATAGGAACTTTGAGGGTAGAATTCATCCGCTGGTAAAACATAATTTCCTAGCTTCTCCACCCCTTGTTGTAGCTTATGCTATTGCCGGTTCAATGCTAATAAATCTAGAAACAGAACCGCTTGGAATTTCAAAGACTGGTGAAGAAGTATTTCTTAAAGATATCTGGCCATCAAAAGAAGAAATATATAATCTCATTGAAACAACAATTACTCCTCAAATGTTCATAGAAGCTTACCGAGAATCACTGAAAGGTGATCAAGCATGGCAACAACTCGATATACCTAGCGGGGAAATATATGAATGGCAAGACAATTCAACCTACATAAAAAAACCACCCTATTTTGAGTCTATGACCCTTGATATCCCTGAAATGAGTTCAATCAAAAACGCTCGTCTTTTAGTCCTATTGGGAGATTCCGTTACGACTGATCATATATCTCCTGCAGGAAATATAGATCCTGAATCGCCTGCTGGAAAATACCTTCTTGAACGCGGAGTTAAGAGAACAGCTTTTAATTCTTATGGGTCACGAAGAGGTAATCATGAAGTTATGATGAGAGGAACTTTTGCAAACATAAGATTAAGAAACAGACTTGCTCCCGGAACCGAAGGCGGTTGGACTAAGATGAGTCAAGATGAAGAACCTATGTCAATCTATGAAGCTGCGGAGCAATATAAGGTTGATAACACGGATCTATTGATTATAGCGGGCAAAGAATATGGAACAGGTTCATCTAGAGATTGGGCAGCTAAAGGGGTTTCACTACTAGGTGTTAAAGCGGTTATTGCTGAATCTTATGAAAGAATACACCGCTCAAATTTAATTGGAATGGGTGTCCTTCCACTAGAATTCATAGCCAATCAAAATGCTGATTCACTTGGTATAAAAGGTTTTGAGTCCTTTACACTTAAAGAAATTAAATCGGGAGATAAGACAACAGATATGATCATGATGACTAATGGAAAGGATTCAACAACCTTCCAGGTAACTATAAGGATCGACACACCTAAAGAATGGGAATACTTCCAAAACGGAGGAATACTTCAATACGTTATAAGACGACTGATTGCTAATTAACTCTTTAAACTAAAGAATAACAACAGCACCAGAATAGCGTTAATAGTTCCAAAGTTTAGTCTTTGAACCAAGTTCACTTTTTTTTGATCTTCTAAGCTGGGTAGTATAAAGAAGGAAATAAGCCAAACAATCGTCACAGTTATAAGTTCAAATGAAATGCTATACCCCTCAATTTTTCTTTTAACATTTATAACATTACAAAAGTAATTATTGTTATTTTTTTTAGAAAAATTAGCATCAGTGTATTATTTGTTTTGTATTGTAACAAGATAGAATAAAGACATATTGAGAAACAGCTTATGGCAGATCCATTCATAGACATTGGTGCAAACTTGACTGATCAAAGTTTTGATCATGATAGAGAAACAGTCATTGAGAATGCTTTTGATAAAGGATTAGAAGCAATTATTGTTACATCCAGTTCGATCAAGGACACAAAAAAAGCGATCTCTTTAGCTAAACAATACCCAGGAAAACTTTGGGCAACAGCTGGGATACATCCTCACAATGCTGAACTCACAGACAAGTCTTTTGAACAAGACTTAAGTAAATTACTGCATCAAAATGAAGTCATTGCATTGGGCGAGTGTGGTCTTGATTATTTTAGAAACTTCTCATCTAAGGAGGCGCAAAAGATTGTATTTGAAAAACAACTAATATTGTCAGTTGAACTACAGCTTCCCTTATTTCTTCATCAAAGAGACGCTCATGATGATTTTCTGTCCATGCTAAAGGAGCATTGTACTCATCCAGTTAAAGGAGTGGCACATTGTTTTACAGGAACTAAAGAGCAATTAAAAAGCTACCTTGATGCAGGGTTATATATTGGCGTAACTGGATGGGTTTGTGATTCTCGTCGAAACATGGACCTGCTGGATGCTATTAAGTACTTACCAAAAGACCGTCTATTGATTGAAACCGATGCTCCTTATCTGATGCCAAGATTATTAGCAAAACAATTAAAGACCAGACGAAATGAACCACAATTTCTTGGTGAAATTGCCAATCAATTAGCCATACAAATGCAAACTAATATTTCTGAGCTTTCCGCAATAACACTAGAAAACTCAAAAAACCTTTTTGATCGATTAGGATAAATAGGAAGTTAAGTGTTCTAACCTGGGTTCTATACGTTTTGCTGAACTCTCCAGAGCCATCAATGTTTTAAGATTCCCTGGTATTTCTAGTTCTACGTTAATAATTGGTTCAACAATGTTCTCAAACTTTGCAGGATGTGCTGTGGCCACAAGTGTCCAATGAGAACCCTCTAAATACGAGGCTGGTAAATTTCGATAGGTATGAAATGCAGTGGCTGTATGCGGGCATATTGCCACTTGATTTTTCTCATATTGATAGCGTATTTGATCCTTAATTTCATTGTCACCTACTGAAAATGATTCAAGAATAGACAGTAATTTGTCAGTGTCTTGGTACTGATAAAAAAATCGCTCCATGTTACTTGGATTACCAACATCCATTGCTGAAGCTAAAGTTGGTAATGTTGGTCTAGGAGACCATTCTTTTGTAGCTAAAAAATCAGGAATTGTTTTATTGGCATTAGTAGCAAAAATAATTCGATCTATTGGAAACCCCATTTCTTTAGCTATAAAACAGGCAAAAGCATTGCCGAGATTTCCTGTAGGAATTATAAAACTAGATGGCAGCCCTGTGGTTTTTTGATACTTAATGCTAGACCACGCATAATAAGTTGTCTGAGGTAACAAACGACCTATATTAATGCTATTGGCTGAACATAAATTATGCTTAAGTGAAAGTTCAGGGTTATTGAATGCCTCTTTAACAAGTCGTTGACAGTCATCAAATTCTCCTTTGACAGCAAGAGAAGTAATATTCTTTCCCCAGCAGGTGAGTTGATGTTGTTGTCTTGGTGAAACCCTACCTTCAGGAAATAAGACGGCAACTCTGAATTCAGGTCGTTGATAAAAAGCTGAAGCCACAGCTCCCCCTGTGTCTCCTGAGGTTGCTACAAGAATAGTGTATAAATCGGACCGATTGGTTTTTCTTAAAATTGTTGACATTAATGAAGCTAGAAATCTTGCTCCAAAGTCTTTAAAAGCAGCGGTTGGGCCATGAAATAATTCGAGAACAGAATAATGACTCTGATCTTCACTGATGTCTCGATGAATAACAGGAAAATTAAGTGAGTTATTAACAATGTCCTCTAGATCATCTTCAATTGTTGATCCAACAAAAAAATAGGCTAACAACTGATATGAAAATTCTTGGAAATTATTGAATTTTTTAAAATCCTCAGCTTGTATCTTAGGGATAGACTCAGGCATGTAAAGCCCACCACCTTTTGAGGTCCCACTAAATAAAGCTTCCTCTATAGTGATAGCATGATTTGCTTTTGTGCTGATGTATTTCATTTACTATTGATTTCAAATTATTTAATGAATATTGAAAAGAGTAAATAAATCTCCAAAAATTCCTGACGCTGTTACCTCAGGCCCTGCTCCTGGACCTTTATGTACCAACGGGTAATCAGAGTATCGTTTTGTTTTAAATTTAATTATGTTTTCAGTGCCTACTAATTCTGAAAATGGATGATCATTATTTAATGTATCCAATTTAACACTAGCTTTACCATTATGATCCAATTGAGCCACATACCTCAGCACTTTATTATCTTTAATGGCCTGATTTAATTTATCTTCCATTGCAGCATCATCATTAACGATTTCTTGCAAATAAGACTCAATACTGAGATCTCGATGGGCCTCGTTGACCAAGTTCTCAATTTCAATATTATTGACTTCAATCATGAGTCCTAGTTCTCTGGCTAGGATAACAAGCTTCCTAGCAACATCCATTCCAGAAAGATCATCTCTTGGATCAGGTTCTGTGTAACCCTGGTTTCTTGCATCAGTTACCATTTTAGAGAATGGCACACTCCCATTGTAAGAATTAAATAAATACGACAGTGTCCCTGAAAAAACCCCTTCTATTTCCTCAATTTGATCACCAGAAATTATTAAATCTTTTACGGACTTAATAAATGGTAGAGCAGCACCAGCAGTAGTTTCATATAAAAAAGTTTGTTTATTATCAGTAGCAGATCTCATAATGTCCTGGTAACGACTCAATGGCCCGCTTAGACCTTTCTTGTTTGCTGTAATAACATTTATCCCCGATTCGAAACATGAGGAATAAAGATCTGGGATATGATCACTCGCTGTACAATCAATCAACACTTTAAGATTTGCTGGTGTTGTATCTAGATAATCAATAGTACTCTCAACGTTAGAAGCTTGACATGATTCATCTTTTGCAATTAATGAAGCTATTGCGGAATCAGAGATAAGCTCATCCAGAATCATTTGAGATGAATTTGCAATTGCCACAAAATTTATTTCAACGTTAAAATTTTTAAGTATTATTTCTTTTTGTGCTTGAACTTGGCGATAAAATTCTTGCCCGACATTACCAAAACCCACTAGAGCTATTATTAGGTCAGTCTTACCTATAAAAAAAGCATTATGAACAGACTCTACAGCTCTTCTCAGATCATCCTTTTTTATCACCACTGAAATATTTTTTTCTGAAGAGCCTTGTGCAATAGCCATTATATTAACTTCTGATTGAGTAATCGCTTTAAAAAATTGAGTTGCAATTCCTTTTGTTCCACTCATTCCTGATCCAACCACAGCAATAATGCTGCAATTGTTTTGTATTTGGAGTTGTTGTAAATTTCCATTTTGAAAATCATTGCTAAATTCATCCTTAATAACGTTTTCAATTTGATCTGAATACTTGTCATCTATAGCAAAACAAATAGAGTGTTCTGAACTGGCTTGGGTAATCAGTACGATAGATATTTCTGCATTACTAAGACAAGAAAATATGCGTTTTACTGTTCCTGGGACACCTATCATCCCAGAACCTTCAATATTCACCAAAGTAATGTTATCAATAGTTGTTATTCCTTTAACACTTTGTAGACCATTCATCTTCGATGAAATTTCGGTTCCATTAGACTCAGGATTAAATGTATTTCGAATATAAATAGGTATGCCTTTATTCATCAATGGTAGCATTGTCTTTTCATGTATTACTTCAGCTCCAAAGTATGCTAATTCTATTGCTTCATCGTAAGACATTTTCTTAATAGTTTTTGCCGTTTGAATCTGATTAGGATCGGCTGTCATAATGCCATTTGTATCTGTCCAAATAGAAACATCTTTTGCCTCAGCCAGTGAACCCATTATAGAGGCTGAATAATCACTGCCATTTCTACCTAAATTTGTCGCGAAGGAATCAGATTTTCTTGCCAAAAACCCACCCATAATGAATATTCCATGCTTACCAGAGAATTCTTTATTAAATAATTTATTTGACTCTGTCCAGTCTATGTTGGCACCCATATCAGTATGATAAATAGTGATAACATCCAATGGATTGATTAGATGTAAATCCCTGCCACTTAGATCACTAGAGGCCTGATTTAAAACACTTTTTATAAGTCTTGATGACCATATTTCTCCATAACCTAATATTTGATTATCCTCAATATTTAGAGTTACACCTGAATCAAGGCTTGCTCTCTCTCTTATTGATACTAGATCTTGATTAAATTCATTAATAACATTTTCAATAAATGATTCATCTTTAAGTGTTGCATTCAGAGTTTGTAAATAGCGATCAGATATAGTCTGCAAAATAGACTCGTCTTTTGACTGTGAATATTCAAGCAGCTGATTTGTCATCCCTGACATAGCTGAAACTACCACAATCAAATTTTCACTGGAATTCCCCTTAATCAAATTGCAAACTTTGTTTATGCAATCAGAATCATTAAGGCTACTCCCACCAAACTTATAGATTTGCCAATTATTTTTACTCATATCTTTATACTTATCTCAATAAACTACTGTCATAAAAAGTTGCCCATGATACCCTTTTCCCGATAAATTATCATAATAAGATGGGAAACTATCAATAGTAAGTATATCTAGATATAAGAGATTTTTAAAAAATGAAAACCACACATAATGAATTTATAAAATCACCCAACAAAGCAATAACGCTCCTTGGGATGTCAGGTATTGGAAAGACGACACTTGCAAATAAATTACCTAAATCTCAATGGTTTCATTACTCAGGGGATTATAGGATAGGCACAAAGTACTTAGAAGAACCGATCCTAGATAATATAAAAGAAGGGGCTATGGAGATTGAATTCTTGGCAGATCTGCTGAAAACTGACTCGATTTATATTTCAAGCAATATAACTGTGGATAATCTTTTACCTATTTCCATGTTTCTAGGAAAGATCGGAAATCCAAAAAAAGGCGGTTTATCTCTTGATGAATTTTTAAAACGTCAAAAAATGCATAAAGACGCAGAAATTAAAGCAATGATGGATGTTCCAGAATTTATTGAAAAGTCCAGAAGAATTTATGAATATGACCATTTTATTAATGATGCAGGGGGCAGTATTTGTGAACTTAACGATACTGAAGCCATGTCAACACTGATTAAAAATACTCTAATTCTTTATATTGAAGACGATGACAATATTCGAGATGACTTAATACAAAGAGCCAGGGAAAACCCAAAGCCTATGTATTACACAGAAGAATTTCTCTTAGAACATCTTGAATATTATGCAAACGAAACAGGCGAAAGAGACCAAAATATTAATCCAAATAATTTTGTCCGATGGGTTTTTCCTAAGTTGTTAGATTACAGGAAAAATAAGTATGACCTGATTGCTAAGAAATATGGTTATCGTGTAAAAGCTTCTGAAATAGCTCTAGTAGAAAATGAGTCTGATTTTATAGAGCTTGTGGCCAAAGCAATTAAGTCAAATGAATAAGAAAAAAGTTTTAATTGGTAACAAACACATTGCTTACATTGAAAAGGGGTCAGGAGAGCCAATTGTATTTCTACATGGTAATCCAACCTCTTCATATCTTTGGCGGAATATTACTCCTTATTTAGAAACAGCTGGTCGGTGCATAAGTATTGACCTTATTGGGATGGGTGATTCAGAAAAATTAGATAACCCAGACACAAATTCATATCGGTTTGAAGAACATTTCTTTTATATAGAGCAAGCAATCAGAAAATTAACTGATGATCAAAAAATAACTTTAGTAGTTCATGACTGGGGTTCTGCTTTGGGTTTTAACTGGAGTTATAAATACCCTGAATTGGTCAAAGGAATTGCTTATATGGAAGCCATTGTCAAAGAATTATCATGGGAAGAATGGAACGATAAGAGCAAAGGGATTTTTCAAGGATTTAGATCTGAGGCTGGAGAACATTTAGTTCTAGAAAAAAACTATTTTATTGAAAAAATATTATTCGGATCAATTATCAGAACCTTAAACGATGAGGAAAAAAAAGAATATCGGAGACCCTTTACCGAACCAGGAGAAAATAGAAGACCAATGCTTTCTTGGCCAAGAGAAATACCCATTGATGGTGAACCTGAGAACGTTTGTAGAATAGTCAATAATTATTCCAATTGGATGCAGGGAAATGACATACCAAAATTTTTTATTAATGCTGAACCTGGAGCTATAATTCAAGGAACGGTGAGGGATTTTTGTAGGACCTGGAAAAACCAAAGAGAAATTACGGTGAAAGGTTTGCACTTTATTCAAGAAGATTCAGCAGATGAAATTGGAAAAGCGTTATCAAAATGGTATAACGAGATCTTGTAAATTATCTATAAAATCACTAGAGAATTAATGAATATAAAAGCACAAGATAAACCACTTAGAGGAATGAGAGTCATTGAAATGGGTCAACTGATTGCAGGACCCTTTACTGGTAGCGTTTTAGGTTACTTTGGAGCTGAAGTAATCAAAATAGAACCACCAACAGGAGATCCGGTTCGCTATTGGCGATTAACAGAAAACAATACTTCATATTGGTGGCATAGCGTTTCCCGTAATAAGAAATCAATAACTATAAATCTAAAAACAGAGAAAGGGAGACAAATAGCAAAAGACTTAATTTTAGAATCCGATGTGTTAATTGAGAATTTCAAACCCGGAACTCTAGAAAAATGGGGAATGAGCCCAGATGATTTAAAAAAAGACAACCCTGGGTTAATTACAGCAAGAATATCAGGGTATGGGCAAACCGGGCCCAGATCCCATCTTCCTGGTTATGCATCAGTCTGTGAAGGCTATGGAGGCTTCAGATACGTCAATGGTTTTCCTGACAGACCACCAGTCAGACCCAACTTAAGTATTGGCGACACCTTAGCTGGTTTGCATGCAGCCATGGGAGTAATGTTGGCTTATATACAAAGAGAAAAGGACCCTGACGGAAAAGGACAAGTTGTTGACGCTGCCATTTATGAATCGGTGTTCAATATGATGGAAGCTGTAGTCCCAGAATATTCTGGGAGCGGTGCCATCAGAGAACCTTCAGGATCTACTATTACTGGAATAGCCCCTACTAACACCTACATTACCTCAGATAATAAACATGTGATTATAGGTGGGAATGGTGACTCAATTTTTAAAAGACTTATGAATGCAATAGGCAGGCCAGATATGGCTAATGACCCTAAATTAGAGGAAAACCAAGGAAGAGTTGATAATGAAAAAGAACTTGATGCGGCTATAGAAAAGTGGACAAAAGATCACACCTCAGATGAAGTGTTATCAATCATGGATGAGGTTTCTGTACCAGCAGGACCAATTTTGAGTGTAGAAGATATGATGAAGGATGAACACTATATCGCTAGAGGTATGTTTCAAGAAGTCGAAGCAAACGGAAGAACTCTCCATATCCCAGCCATGCTACCTATTCTGACTGAAACACCAGGGACTACTGAATGGCCTGGACCAGCTCTGAGTGAGCATACAGATGAAGTATTAAGTGAACTCTTAGGTAAAGATGAAGGGGAAATCACTCAGTTACGAAAAGAGGGTGTACTCTAGAATCTCTTTTTTCTCCTCCTTCTAATTAAATAAATAATTAATACCAATACTACCAATGGAACCAAAATATAATTAATTGGAAGATTCCCGGTTGCGATTACCCCATATTCATCAGTTGTTAAATTTTTGAACTCATCTCTCCATGCATCTTCAACCAATGACTCATCATTAATGACCTCAAAAGTTTTATTTAATGCATCCGGGTTATAAATTGATTCAACTAGAACAGAGGCAACATCGCCTCGTGGTATCCATCCAATGATTTGATCACCTTGAGCTAACTTTATACCTAATGCTCCTGGGTCGCCTCTCAGACCTCCAGGTCTAACAATGGTGAAGTTGATACTGCTATTTCGAATATACTCCTCGCCAAGTGACTTCCACTTCATTGCCTTGTCTGTAAAAAGATTAATAATTACAGTACTAAAATTTTCAGCTCCTCCGGCTCCTATAGAGGACATATAAATAATATGCTTAACACCTGACTCCTTAGCTGCATCAACAAAATTAATTGAGCCTTGGTAATCAATTAATTCAGAATTATCTCCGCCAGTAGATCCTATGGTAGAGATAAGTATATCGACACCTTGCAGAGCTACAGTAAGAGTTTCTGGTTTAGTAACGTCGGCATAGACCCATTCAAAATCACCACTAATATTTTCTTTTGCCTTTTCTATATTTCTGGAAAATGCTCTTATATTAGAATCTCTTGATTGCAATTCTTGAATAACAAGTATTCCTGTCCTTCCAGACGCTCCTAAAACCCCTATTAATGGGACATCTGGTTTAACCAACACCCCTTCTGTATCTTCGGAAAATAATGTAGCTTGAGGCTCCAACATAGTCCGGTCTATGACATTCAATGCTCGTGGTTTAAGCCTCTCTATACATGGTCGATTGTACTCAGTATCTTTAGATACTAAGCATTCACTATCATGTGAATAAATTGAATGTGAAAATAAAAGCAGAAGAGTAAGGGTATAAAATTTTCTAAATTTCATAATTTTAAATCTCTTAATTATTCTTTTACTTGATCTTTTATCTTACAATAGCTCCCGGTTAATATCTTAAATAATAAACATGAATAAAATCTTTTTATTGGCAATTATATTTTTCTCTATCGGTATTTATGCTCAAGAGATTGAAGAAATAAGTGTGACAGGAAGTTATATTGGTACTGAAGCTGAGAAATTAAGCATTCAAGTCATAGATCAGTCTGATTACAATAACTTAAATATCACAACCGTTGGCGAGATAAGTAAATATCTTGCAAGTTCTTCAGGGTCTCACTTTCAATCTAATACACTGGATGGGATTGATCAAGGCATGTCAGCCATTACACTCAGGGGTCTTGATCATGCTTCAACATTAGTTCTACTAAATAACAAAAGACAAACCTTTGCAGGAACACCTTCCCATGAAGGTGAGGGATATGTAGACGTGAATATCATTCCAGAAATTGCACTTAATAGGATTGAGATTCTAAAAGAAGGTGCCACATCTCTTTATGGAAGTGATGCTATAGCTGGGGTCATCAATTTTATAACCCTAGATGAGTTTGTGGGAACCAAAATTAGTGTGGCTCATCAAGAAACATCACATTATGAACAAACTGATAAAACCTTAGGAATCATATTTGGTAGAGAGTTTGATAACTCACACCTAGTAATAGCCGCTAATTTTCTAGACAGAAGTCCACTTTCATCATCAGAGATACCTAGAATTTCAGAAAATGGTCTAAGTACCTTAGGTAATACATTTAAGATTAGTGGGGATGATACAGTATTAACTGGTGACTATGCAGGAACATACACGACTGGTCAATGGGTTGCTGACCCAAATTGCGAAGACAATGGAGGGGTTTTAGCTGGGCCCTTCTGTAAATTCCTATATGGAACAAGATTTAATGTTGTTAATGATGAAGACCATAAAAAGTTTTACCTAAGTTATAAACAACAAACAGATATTTTCAGTTATAAGTTTACTGCAATTCAGTCTAGTATCGATGTCAATGATAATCCTCAATCACCCTCGTATCCGGCACTTTCTTTTATGTCGAAAAAGATTTTACCAGGGCAAGGAGGAAGTCCTTTTAATGTGCCAGTGACATGGTACGGCAGACCATTAGGATCCGCTTTCCCCTCTCCCCTATCTCCAAAAGACATTGATCAATATCACGTTAGTGGAGTAATAAATATTAATCTAGCTGATACTGCTAACCTTGAAGTTTCTATTACTCAAAGTAAGCATCAAAATTTTCACCATAGACCAGACACAATTAATTCAAGAATGGAAAATGCAATTGCCGGAAATGGGGGTGATAATGGCAACCAGATTTGGAATATTTTCGACCCCTTATCAAACTCAAAAGAACTGATAGGTTATATTAAAGGTTCTGAACAGAGCCTAAGAGTTGGAAAATTAACCTCACTTGATGCAATCCTTAGAACCAAGATTAATGATAATAATATTGCTATTGGATTCCAGATAAATGATGAGTCTCTGGATGTTAAATATAACGAATTAGCTAGATCTGAATTTGATGAATTAGGAAATCTCATTAAAGCTGCAGATCTTCTATTTTTAGGAGGTGGTAAAAACATCTCGTCAGATAGAGATAAAAAAGCATTATTTATAGAAGTAGAGAAAGTTTTCACAGAAAGTTTAGATATGCTCTTTGCCACCAGATATGAAAAAATAGAGAATAATTCTTCTTTAGATCCTAAGTTAACCTTAACCTACAAACCTTTAGATCAATTATTACTAAGAGGGTCAATCGGAACCTCATTTTCAACACCTTCAATGGCACAGCTGTTTAGCTCTGAAATTGCTTTAGGTGGTGTAAGAGATGTAATTAGCGGCATTGAGCAATCAAGTTCACTCTTTGTTCGTATCATCCAAGTTGGTAATCCAAACCTTAAACCTGCAAGCTCAACCAATAGTAATTTGGGTCTATTATGGGAAATCAGCGATAATACCTCTTTCTCAATGGATTTCTGGAAAATAAATTATAAGGATCGTCTTGAACTCGAAGATGCACAAACAAAAATCATAGAAAACCCAAATAATCCAGATATCCAAAGAAATGAATACGGTGACATCACTGCGGTTAGTACAAGATTCTTCAATGAAGAAAGAACCCAAGTTAAAGGTTTAGACATTACCGTGAATTACGAAAAAGTATTGACAAATGGAAGCCTCTTAGACCTTGGCATTAATGCAACTCATCTGTTTGAATTTCTCACACCTGAAGATGATGATGAAGAGGAAGATCATGTTGGTAATCATGATATACACATGGTTAACAGGGTTGGAAAATTTAACTATAATGCTCACACACATTCCCTTCCACGTCTTCGATTAAATACATTTTTTGGATTGACTCATAAAGAAATTCGTTATTCGATGAATGCAAGGTATCTGGATGGCTACAAGAACCTACGACCATTGCCAGCAGCAGCTGTTTCAAGTGGATATAAAAACAAAGTTGATTCTTTCTTGGTGTTTGATGTTGGAGCCAGCAAAACTTTTCAAATAAATAACAGCGAACTAAAGCTAGGGCTCAATTTAATCAATGTTTTTGATGAATCAGCACCATTACTTTATGATTCTCCAGACTTTAGTTTTGATACTAGGCTTCATGACCCACGTGGCCGATTAATCAATCTTTCATTGGATTATGAATTCTAGCTTTATTTGAAGTTGGGAAGAACTTCATTAGCAAAGATTTCCGTTTGCTCTACCATTGCTCTAAGTCTTTCATCTCTTGGTTCTTGAACTGGGGAACCACCAAGTAAGTAAATATGATCAAGCCCTAGTTCAATCAATTCTCCTAAACGATCAATACATTTTTGTGGTGGTCCAGCAATTGTGAACCAATCAATGAACTCATCATCAATAAGATCAAGGTGATCGCCTTTTTCACTAGAATGATTCTTCATGTCATAATCAGTTTGAAGCTTTTCAGTAATAGGTTTTAATTGTCTTGGTAAATGTTCAGTTGGTGCTTCCTTCATAGCAGTAAAGTGTGCAACCAGACCTGCTAACATTCTTGCCATAGAAATAGCTTTTTTTTCATTGTGGTCACAGATTAAATTAACATATGCTCCTATTTTAAATTCATCCCTAGATCGTCCAGTTTTTTCAATCTGATTTTTTGCAATATGCATTGCCCATCTAACCCTTTCTGTTGCACTTCCAACTGCAAAGGTGACACGATCTGCAACATCACAAGCCATAGCTATTGTTTTAGGTCCTGTGCAAGCAATATCTATTGGTACTGGTTTAATAATTTCTGGATCAATCCATCGAATTGGTGATTGCATATTACCTACATCGATGGCCTCTCCTCTTAGATAATGTTTTATAGTTAGAACACAGTTTCTTAGTTCCTCAGTGGTTGCCTGTCGCTTGCCAATGTGAGCAGCAGCGGAATCACCTCGCCCAATTCCACAAATAGCTCGTCCGCCAGATTCTTCTTGTAATGAGGCCATAGCTGAAGCAGTAACTGCAGCTGCTCTTGTGACTGGGTGAGTAACACCAGTTCCCATTCTGAGAGTAGTTGTGGCATTTGCTATTAAAGAAAGCTGTCCATAAGGGTCAGCCGATAAATTCTGAGTGTCAGGACATAAGACCATGTCGAAACCCATGTCTTCTATCAAGGAGGACATTTCAGCAGAGCACTTAGGAACAGGTTCCATTACTACACCTATTTCTGTCATCATCTTGTCTCCATTATTTAGGAAATTATATCCTATTGTTCTAACAAATAGATGAGGGCGTCACTACCAGGGCATTTTAAACTGATTGCTTCTCTCACCTCTTCCCCACTAATATGAATTGGACCTTGGTAAATTATATTTAAATTATTTATAGTCAAAATCTTTTGAATATCGTTAACAAAGAATCCTTGTCCAAAATAACCAATATTTGGTGGGCATGCATTTTTTATATTGTTAGGTACCTTAAAGTTCAAAGGTTCAGACAGAGCAATTTTTCCATAAAAATGGTCTCCCTTCATAAAGGTAATTAGTGTTTTCCCCTCAACAGGTCTTCTAAGAAACTGATTAGACTCTTTGGCACAAAGTACATCACTAAACATCTCTTGCATACCAAGAACATCATGATAAAAGTTCTTTGCATTTTCAGTGTTACTAACACAATGAGAAGTCGTCACGATTTCTGTGAAACCCTTATTGGTGGTTCCGTTAGATTGAAAAAAACTACACATATCTTGGATTGATTCTCGTTGAGAATTTTCTGGCAATTGAACTAAATTAACTGCTATACCATCTGGTCCATTAACTATAACCTCTATGGGTGTTCCTACTTGGTCACCAATTTGATGCTCGGTTGGCTCTGACCATGGTAAGTACCCTTTATTTTTTAAAATTTCAACTGACTTATATATATCCTTTACATAAAAATTAATATTCCAGAAACCCCTGACCATACCCGCATTAAGGTCAGTTCTTATATAGTTTTTTTTGTCATTTGAGAATTCAATCAAAAGCACTTGACCAACCTCACTATTATCTCTGTGACATAAAGATTGTCTTATTTTAGTACCCTTAGGAACAGACCATATATTTACGTCTAATTCAGTTTCATATTCCATAATCGGTAAAGATCTCAGACCGATAACATCTGAATAAAATTCAATTGATTTATTCAAATCATCAACACTGATTATTGCAAAATTCAATTGTGCGGATGGTGATTCATTTTTTTTGACATAAAGCATTGTTTATATAAAGTATAACAAAGGGTGTATAAGAAAAATGACACAAGAACTTCAAAACGAAATTGAACACGTTTTCAGATCAGCTGAACGTATATGGGATTCTCAAAAGTATGGAGATTTAAAAACTCTTTGGGATGAGGAAGACGCAGACCCATTTTATTTGGCTGAAGAACAAGCTGACTGGAAAATTGGATGGGATGCTCTTAGAAAATACTGGGAACCAGTTCCTGGAAGAAGAATGATCGAAGCCATTCGTATGAGATTTTATAACATTAGGGTCAAACCTTTATCGGATGAATATGTTTTTGCTGTTGGTTGGGTAAGGCACGATATGAAAATGAGGGGACCAATGAAGGCTTGGGGAGGTGACGCTAGGATTAGTGCCTTATTTAGAAGAAAAAACGAAGGCTGGAAATTTATTGCCTACGCTGAAAGTCATAAAACACCGGTTATATATATGCAAGAGTTATATAAGAAGTGGGTAAAAATTCCTTTAATCCATTCCATAACCAATCGTTTTCTTATGCAACTCTATGAGAGAAACACACATCCAAAATTTGAAGCCTTTCATAGAAGAATTATGGATGATGAGAATAAGGAATTTAAAGTCAGTTTTAAAAGAAGATTAAGTTTTATTAAGCCAATATTAATCAATCTTTTTTCTAAAATTAGAGGAAAAAAAATTATGCCAAAAGCTTATATACCTGGGCTGATTCCTTGCTTAAATGGTCGAGGTTTCATGGAAGAAGATTTAAATGACGTCTCGAAGTCTTTTGCTGAAGATTCATCTAAAATGAATGGACTTTCTCTTGATGTCGGCTGTGCTTATGGTATTGCATCTATTGCTGCTCTTAAGAAAGGGGCTAAAATCCTAGCATCTGATATGGATCAAGCACATCTGGATATTCTATTAAAAGAGACACCTGAAGAACTAAAACCTAATCTCACAATCAAGGCTGGCACACTTCCAAATATTGATTTTGAGAATGAATTTTTTATCTCAATTCACTGTTCAAGATGTTTACATTTTCTAACACCTGAAGAATTAATAGAAACATTAGGGAATATGTACAAATGGCTTCAACCAGGAGGTCAAATTTATTTGATTACTGATACCTGTTTTTCAGGCCCTTGGAAAAACTATTTACCGGAGTATGAAAAGAAACTAGAGGCAGGCGATCCCTTTCCTGGATTTATTGAGAATGTACTAGATTGCTTACCAGTGCCAAAATTGCCAAAAGGTATGACGCCTCATATGAATTGTTTAGATCCAGATACTCTAGCTAGAGAATGTAAAGCTGTAGGATTTGATATTATCTCAGCAAAATTTTTTGGGCCAGCAAGAGCAAGCTCTGGTTACGGTAAAGATCATGCCGGAATAATTGCGGTAAAAAATTAGACAATCTCTAATTCTTCAGTTGTTCTTAAATCTAGCGAAAGCGCATGTAATTCTTCTTTTAGAAATCCGTCTAACAAAGAATAAACTTTTTGATGGCGTTGAATTGGAGATATTTCTACAAAATCATTGCTCACTATTGATATTTTTAAATGCATCTTTCCTTCTTTTGCTGCTTTGTGGCCTTTATGTAAATGGCCTTGATCCTCTATAACCAACTTGTGAATGTTTAGATTATCTCGCAGTGTAAGTTCAATTATTTCTATACGACTTTTCATTATTATTTAAATACTAGCCTTCTATCTTATAAAAGATCATATAAAATTAATCTAATTGATGTAAGGAATGTATTTTCTTTTGTGAAAAAAATAAGCTTAAAAAAACTTCTAGATGATTCCAATCAGAATGATCAATCCAATGAATTAAAAAGACTTAGAGATGCATTAATTGAAGATTGTTGTTTTCTTCTTGTTAGTCATGGAGTTTCAGAGAAAATCATAGATGAAGCTTATGGTCAGTCAAAAATTTTTCATGATTTGGAAGATTCTGACTCAAAAAAACAAGCAACACACTATCGCTACGCTCATTCTGGAAGAGGATGGTCACCTTGCGGAGAAGAACCAGCTTATTCTGTAAATACAAAAGCGACTTGTTCCGCATTTGATATGTGTCATGAGGTAGAAGAGATAGACAGTGAATTTGAAAATTATGGTCCAAACTTATGGCCTCCAAAAATGACCGATTTCAGAAAAGCAGTTTATGATTACTATTTAGAATTCTCTAAAGTAGAGAATAAATTGGCGAGAAAAATTGAGGAGGCTTTAGCAATAAACCAAGGTTTTATTTCGAAGAAAATGACAGAAAAATCTCCTTCTACCATGAGGTTAATATACTATCCTGCTGTTAAAGGTATTCCAGAAGATAACCTATTTGGTATTAGTGCGCATACCGATTATGAGGTTTTTACTCTCCTTACCCAATCTGAAGAAGGCTCACAATTGAAACATCGTTCTGGAAAATGGCATACGGTTGATTCAACTCGTTATGAAATTATCGTCATGTTGGGAGACATGCTGGAAATAATGACTAATGGTGTTGTTAAAGCAACGCCTCACAGAGTTCCACCTACATCTCATGATAGATACTCTATAACTCGTTTTTGTGCCATAGACGGACACCATGAGATTAGTCCACTTAAACAATTTATAAATCCAGATAAAGGAATTCTATACAAACCAATAAGTCAGCAAAAGAATATACAGGATGGTCTTGCTCAAGCAGAAGCTAACTCTGAAGCTATGCAAAAAGAAACAAGGGTTGATGACAGATTCAAGTACCAGAAAGAAACTAACTAAACTATCAGGCTGAAAATATTAACCACTTTGCAAATGGTGTAATCCAAGCAATTTTTATGATCATGCAACAAACGATATAGACGGTTAAAACTAGAGCAAGATTGCCTCGGATAGCTCCACTGACCATTCCGTGTCTTGGGTCACCAGCATTTCGATTCCTGCCATAACGAATTACATCAGGAGTAATGCTCATAGCTGCCATCAACCAGAATGCAAAATAAGCATTCCAAGCCCAAGGAGCATTATGTAAACCACCCCATGATTCGATGAGCATTAATCCTGCCACCGGAATTATAATCGAAGTTGTCATGGTAATTGATAAGGCCAACTTTCTTAAAAAAGCTCTTGCCCAAATACCTACTTCTTTTGCTTGATTAAAGCGAATTTGCATGGCCCATATATTAGAGAAAAAAGTATGGCCGAAAAAAAGAAATCCAGCAAATTCATGAATAAATAGTAAGAACAGATAATTAATACCAAAATCATTAATTCTAAGTCCGAAAAGAGGCAACGCACTAACAAATGTAATCAGTATATAAATGAAGTACCAAAAAAAACGATTTGGATCATCATTTTGATTTATTACTCCATTCATTACTATCTCCTAAAATTTAACTGTTGGTGCAACATTAGCAGTTGCCCAAACTTGAAAAGGAACAATTTTACTGGCAAAAGGATCTGAGAATAATTGATCTATTAACCAGCTCTTTCTCATCTTCTCCTGAGCAAGTAGATCTTCCTCGGTATATGGATCATTCATCCTTTGCTCAATAGTTTCAAAATATGCGTCAACAAACTCTGAGTACATGCCTTTAATAAATCTGTAACTTTTTTCACCACTTTCTCTAAAGACAGGAGGGCCATAGAAGCTAACTCCAGAACATGAGGGCTTTCTTCTAAACTCTTCGATTGTTTCTTCTGTCCCTTTACAAACTAACCTTCTGTATAAGCTTGGATCAGCATTATTTCTTTTGAAATATTCATCTGTCACTTTTTTTAAATAATTGAGGTCACTCTCGACCCTGGTACCAGGCATAACATCAAGCCAGCCACCTGTTCCTATAGAACCATCTTCAAAAATCTGAAGTACTAAAGTGGCATGAAGCATTCCTACTAATGGGGTTTTTGGATGAACATCAATGGAATAAAAACGACCCCATAATAAATTCCTCTTTTCTCCTCTTCCAGGTGAAGTCATTTTACCTTCAGAAATCATGCGACCCATTTTTTCGACTATTGGTCCCCTAGCAACCCTTATATCAAAATCTGAATATTTAGTTATGGATTGGAAACTCTCGTCTGAACTATTTCCGTTAGTATTACCAAGGCAATTCTTATCAGTGGTTATTGATTCAAAATTTATACAGCCTATCCAACCAAAATATTTTTTATCTGAGTCTGCAATAAATTCGATAAGATCTTCTGCTATTGCCCTGTTTTCAAGAGATAATGCATCGAGTCGTTCTGACTGATTCTTATAGTTAGCTTGATTAATAAAAGAACAACCATTGAGTATGAATAAAAAAATTATAATTAATACTTGTTTCATATCTTGCTAATTCAAATCAACTGCAAATTTCTTTAGGTCCTCAAATTTAATAAATTCCAAAGCACCTTGATGAGTTGATGATAGCACAACCTTTGGTGGTGACCCTGCCTCATACGCCTGCTGCCATCTAGGCGCACAAAGACACCATTGGTCTCCCGGTTTAAGACCTTCAAATCCCATAGTAGGTGTTGGTGTAGATAAATCATTACCAACTGAAGCACTATATTCTAAAAAATGCTCAGTCATTATTACGCATACCGTGTGACTTCCTAAATCTTCATCTGATGTATCACAGCATCCGTTTCTAAAAAAACCAGTTTTGGGTAAGTTACTACATTCTTTTAGCAGCTCACCAAAAACATTTAGTGATTCTTTCATTGTTCTTTTTTTCTTACAATCGTTAAACCATCACCAACAGGAATCATACTGAGTTCAATTCTATTATCCTTATATAACATTTCATTAAGCTCCCTTAAAGCAATGGTATTTGCATCTTGATCTTTAGGGTCAGACACTGCCCCACTCCATAAGACATTATCGAAAAGAATAATCCCATTCTGTCTTAATAAACTCAATCCTAGTGCATAATAATTTTTATAATTTCTCTTGTCTGCATCGATAAAAATAAAATCAAAACTAGATAGCTCATCTTTATCATCAATAATTTTATTTAGTGATTCCAAAGCGTCTCCAAGACGAAAGTCAATTAAATGATCAACTCCAGCTATTTTCCAGAAATCTTTAGCAACATCTGTGGATATAGGATCACGATCAAGAGCTATAATTTGTCCTTTTTTCATTGCCATAGCACAAACCAGAGTGCTGTAACCAGTGTATGTTCCAATTTCAATTAATTTCTCTGCCCCCATAATTTTAATCAGCATAGCCATGAATTGACCTTGATCAGGGGCAATCTGCATTCTGGAGCCTGGCATGGAGGACGTTGTCATTCTTAAACTCTTTAATATCTCGTCTTCTTTTAAAGAAACTGACAAAAGATAGTCATAGAGATCGTCATTTAATTGGATGGTTTGATTGCTCATAATCTAGTTACTGTTAGGCAAAGATAAAATGAAAATAAAAACTAATATTGCAAAGAAAAATAATGAGATGAGTGATGAAATAATCCAATATTTTTTTATGTTTTTTTTCATTAATAAGTGGTGGGCCGTGAAGGATTTGAACCTTCGACCAACTGGTTAAAAGCCAGCTGCTCTACCAACTGAGCTAACGGCCCAAAGTAAAATAAAAAATCTGGTGAATAATAACCTAGGTCTCAAAAATAAAACAGAATTTTAAACATATTCAATATTATCTTCTAGATTTAATTCTTCGAATGCCTTAGATCTAATTCTACAAGAATCGCATAAACCACAAGACTTGCCATGTTGATCCAATTGATAGCATGAAACTGTCTTAGAGAAATCAACTCCATTTTCTATCCCTATCTTAATGATTTCTTTTTTATCCATATTAATTAAGGGGGCGCAGACTTCTATACTTTTTCCTTCAGAAGTAATCTTGGTCGCAAGATTAAATAACTCCTGTATAGCAGATATATATTCTGGTCTACAATCAGGATAACCAGAATAATCAATGGCATTAACGCCAGAAAAAATTGCATCGGCCTCTATAACTTCAGCCCAAGCAAGGGCTAATGAGAAAAATATTGTATTTCTAGCAGGTACGTAGGTTATGGGAATTCCAGAAGATGCTTGCTCTGGGACTTTTATATTTTTATCAGTAAGTGCTGAGCCTCCAAAAACAGTTAGATCTATTGAAACAAGTTTGTGCTCAGTAATTTTAAAATCCTTTACTATATTTTTTGCACTATTAATTTCATTTTGGTGTCTCTGACCATAATCCAATGTCAAAGCATAGCATTCAAAACCTTCTTTTATAGCTATTGATAGTGCTGTGGAAGAATCCATACCACCTGACAAAAGAACGATTGCTTTGTTCATCTTTATTTACCCGGTTGATTATTCCAAAGAATTTTGTGTAATTGAATCTGAAACCTTACTGGCAAAGAATCTTCAAGAATCCATTCTGCAAGAGTCCTAGGTTCCATCAACCCTGTTGTTGGGGACATTAGCACTGTACATTTATCATGAATCATATGTTTCTCTATGATTTCCTTAGACCACTTGTAATCATCACGATTACAAATAACAAATTTTATCTCATCATCATTCTTAAGAAGATTTATATTTTCCCAATTATTTTTATCTACCTCTCCTGATTGCGGTGTTTTGATATCCATAATTATCTTTACTTTAGAATTTACATTTGAAATATCAATATAACCACTCGTCTCTAGACTAATATCATAATCTAGCTGAACAAGTTCATTCATTAAAATATGGACGTTAGGTTGCACTAATGGTTCACCTCCAGTAATACAAACATACTGACTTGATAAAGCCTTTATAGTTTCAATGATCTCAGATATTTTTAAGTTTTCACCACCTGTAAAAGCATATTCTGTATCGCAATAGATGCATCTTAATGGGCAACCTGTTAAACGAACAAAAACTGTTGGTAAGCCTGTTTTTGTTGATTCTCCTTGAATAGAGTAAAAAATTTCTGTCACTCTTAGAGCGTTCTTAGTCATCTTAACTTATCTAATTGTGTTAAGTTTTTCTGTTGCAAGACGAGACACAGAAGAATTAGGATAATCAGTAATAATTTGTTTAAAAATTGTGAGTGATTTTTCAAAGTTTCCTAATTCATAATAACAAAATCCTGACTTCAAAATTGACTCCATAATCTTTTCTGACTTGGGGTGTTGGCGTTGGATATTCTCAAAGATTTCTAATGCTTTAATATAATTACCTTGAGAATAGAAAGACTCTGCAAGCCAAAATTTAGCGTCATCAATAAAAGAACTCCCTTGATAAGTTTTAATATAATTTGAAAAGGCTATTTGGGCAGCTTCGTAATCACCTCGTCTTATTAACTCAAAAGATTCCTGATAGGCTAATCGTTCAGAATCTGTAAGAACGTCATTATTTATTTCCTCTGTAAAATCTTTTTTTACCAATGACAACTCATTCTTCAACAAATTCATCTCTTCTTCAAGAAGTTGTGTTTTCTTTTTTAAATCTTTTAGTTGCTCTTTAAAAGTATCAACATTAATTTGTTGTGGTGGTGGAGACACTGTTTCAACAGTTGTGCAACTATAAACAAGAAACAATAAAAAAAAAGAAAACAGGCTGTTCATTAACTGAGTCATGAATTACTAATTCTTCTTAATTAAATACAAACCTGTTGTAACTATAGTCAATGCCAGCAGTGGTGACCATCCTATAAATATTGGGTTAATTGTATTGATTTGCACTGACTCCATTAATGTATTTTGCATTATGAAATAGATTAAGCCAATAACAACCCCTAGAGTAATTCGATAGCCCATACCTCTAGTCCTCTGAACACCAAGTGACATTGGCAATGCAAACAAACACATAATAGGAATAACAAATAAAGAAGCAACCCGACTATGGAATGATGCCATGTATTGGTCAGCATCTAGATTATTGGTTTGAAGATATGTGATAAAGCGGAAAAGTTCTATTACATTCAAATCCTCTGATTTAACTACCGTTAAACTAACAAGATCTCTATTCAGTTTTGTTTTATCAATTTTATATCTCGAATATGTCGACTCTACTCCTGATTCTTTGAATGTAGATTCATTTAAATTACTTAAAATCCATTGATTATAATCATCAATACCTGCAGATGATGCTTTAGAGATTTTATTTATTCGAGCGTCTTCACCAAGTTCAAAGATGGTTAACTCACCAAAATTTTTATTTTCTGAAACAAAGTTAATATTGATAATTTTATTTTCATCTTTTAGCCAAAAGCCCTTTGATTGCCCTAAAGTGGAAAGATTGTATTTACTTTTTGTTCTTAACTGATCAGCAAACCTCTCCATGGGGGGTGAAAGATACTCTCCAATAATTGTTATGAAAAAACAAAAAATAAATCCGGTGATTGCGACTGATAAACTGAGTCTAAACAAAGAAAAACCAGATGACATAATAATGATTATTTCGCTATTTTTACTCAACGCTCCTAACCCAAGCAAACTGCCAATTAATACCACTATAGGCATAAGCTGAAAAATAGAACTGGGTAATTTTAATAACGTGTATTGAACTGCTTCATAAACACCATAACTACCTATACCTATATCATCAGCCTGACTAATAAAATCTATAAATCCAGAAAGAGCAGCAAAAATAAAGCACACAATAAATGTCATCTTTGTGATAGATCTAAAAATATACCAATCTATGACTTTCATTTTTTCTCTCTAATGGTTGTTAACCGACTAAAAAAATTATAACTGGTTAAAATCATAAACAATGTAAAAATAAAACCGAGGCAATGAACCCACCAAAGACCAATAACCTGAGGTGAATCCCCCTGTTCAAACCATACTCTGGCAGCACCAAGCAAATTAACATAAATCATATAAACTAAAACACCGAGCACCAAACCTCCATACTGACCTTGTCTGGGAGAAGCTTTACTTAGAGGAACAGCTAGGAAAACCAGAATTAATAAAGCAATAGACGGAGAAAGTCGCCATTGGATTTCAGCTTGAGCTAATAAATCTGACTGTCTCAATAGGTTACTCATGCTTTCAGTTGAAATATTTTTAGCCTCTTTATTAGTTTTACTGATAAATAAAGGTAACTGATGCTCTGAGAACTCTAAGACTCTAAAATCGTTATCACCTGGCTTACCTTGATATCTTTGACCATTAAAAAAAACTAAAAGATTATTACCCTGAGTTCCTTGAATCTCAGCATATTCTGCTGTAACAACACTCACTTCTCCATTGATCTCAGTTTGCATGAAAACTTCTAAAAACCTGTTATTACCAAGCCTTTCTTTTGAGTAAAAAACAGCACCATCTTTTAAGGTAATAAATCTTCCAGATTCAAAAAATTCTATACCAATCTTTGTCAAAGCATTTTGTTTTGATAATTCAATACTCTTTTTTGCTTGAGGAGATACAAAAACAGAAATTAATAATAAGCTGGCTATTAAGACAACTAAAGGTCCACTTAAAACACGATATAAATGAGAAGGGCCAACACCTGAGCTTAAAATAGCTGTCATTTCACTATTTTTATAAAATCTTCCAAGGACCATAAGAATAGATAGAAAAGTGCTCAGTGGGATAAGAATCACTAAATAATCTATTGATGAATAGAAAATGACTTGAAACAAAGAAGATGATGGTAAATCCCCAGACGCAATATCTCCAATAACATCAGTAAATTTATTAGTAGATAAAATAATAAGAAGAATGAGAGTAACAGCAAACCAGGTAGTTACTAACTCCTTTAAAAAATATTTTCCAATAATCTTATTCATAAAATCTGCATATTCATTAAGATTAAAAAATAGCCTTTAATTATTGGTTTTAAAGCTCATGTCATTACACTACAATTATCATCTTAGAAATACTATAAAGATTATAGTTTTTTCAGGTTTTTCCTTTTAATATAAATTTAAATTAATGAGTGCATAGAATGAATTTCTTAATAAATACAAACAAGGCTATTGAGGCAAAAGTAGACTGCCTTATCCTCCCTATTTTTGATGATCCTAAATTAAGAGGGGCAACAAAAACAATAAATACAGCAAACAATAAAATTATTTCCGATTTCCAGAAAAACAAGGACATACAAGGGAAAATAGGTCAGAGTAGAATCTTACCTATTGCAGGAAAAACCTATAAACGGCTAGTTTTGGTTGGCTGCGGAAAATACGAAAAATATTCTGAGAAAAACTACAAAAAGGCATTAATCTCAGCTCTCTCAAAATTGTCTAGGACTACTCATAAAAGTGCTATAAGCTTTCTTGGAACAAGTGATATTTGTGGAAATAAAGCTGGAACTGAATATCGTGCTACGAAAATACTAGCTGAAGCTTGGCATCATATTTCCTATCAGTACACCGCTACAAAGCCAAGTAATGAAAAGAAAATATCCCTAAATAAGCTCTATCATGGCACAAACGGTAATGCCAGATCCTCTGAAATGAAAAAAGGGTTTAATAACGGGGATGCCATCGGTAAAGCAATAAAAACAGTACGACTCTTAGCAGACTTACCTTCAAATATTTGCACACCAACACATCTTGCTAATGAGGCAAAAAAGATTGGTCGTAAACACAAAGCAGTCAGTGTAAAAGTATTAAATGAATCTCAGATGAAAAAATTTGGGATGAATTCTCTATTATCTGTAACTGCTGGATCTTCGGAACCAGCTAAAATGATTATAGCTGAATATAAAGGCTCAAGAAAAAATGAAAAACCTATTGCGATTGTTGGAAAAGGAATTACTTTTGACACAGGGGGAATTTCACTAAAACCTTCTAACAGTATGGATGAAATGAAATACGATATGTGCGGAGCTGCTACTACTGTTGGCTTGCTTCAAGTTGTTGCTGAGCTAGGCTTGAATTTAAACGCTGTTTTCATTATCCCTACTTGCGAAAATGTACCCAGCTCTACAGCAACCAAACCTGGAGATATTGTTAAGTCAATGTCAGGTCAAACGATAGAAATATTGAACACAGACGCTGAAGGACGATTAATCCTAGCAGATGCCCTTACTTATGCACAAAGGTATAAACCAAAATTGATTATTGATATGGCCACACTTACTGGAGCCTGTGTTGTTGCTCTAGGGCAGCATCATTCTGGTTTGATGTCTAACTCGGATCACCTTGCTGAAAAACTATTAAAAGCTGGGGTTGATTCGGGTGATGCAACATGGAGACTCCCATTGACAGAAGACTATTCTGATCAGATAGTGAGTAATTTTGCTGATGTTGCAAACATTAGTACAAGAGGCTCGGGAGCTGGAACCATCACTGCGGGGTGTTTCCTGCAAAAATTTGTGGGCGATTTTGAATGGGCACACATTGATATTGCTGGTGTCGCTTGGTTAGAAGGTCAAAACAAAGGAGCAACAGGTAGACCGGTTGGTTTGGTTTCTGAATTTTTAATCAGTGAATCAGGTAATTAAGACTTGCAAAATATGCAAGTTCTTTTCCATCACTTTGAAAAAACATCAGGAAGAGATTTACTAGTTTATATTTGTAGATTAGTTGAAAAAGGCTACAAACAAGGATCAAAACCTATCTATATTCATTTCGATAGTGAAAATGAAGCTAAAGAGTTTGATAGCTTGTTATGGACTTTTAGACAAGAAAGCTTTGTTCCACACACAATATTGGGTAATCCAGAACAAGAAAAAACACCCGTAATAATAGGTTGGGATACTAATCAAATTGAAACAGCAGAAGCTCTAATTAATGTTAGTCAAGAAATTCCAAGGGCATCAAAAAGCACTTCAAAAATTCATGAAATCGTGGGCAATGATGAAAATAAAAAAAATAAAGCCAGAGAAAAATGGAAAGCATATAAAGCAAATGGCTCTATAATTAAAGCGTACAAAGCAGATTAGAATATGGACAAAACCTATAACCCAAAAACAATAGAGAAAAGGATTTATAAATCTTGGGAAGATGCTGGATATTTTGCACCAAGTAAAAAAGGCGATTCTTTTTGTATTGTTATTCCTCCTCCAAATGTAACAGGAACATTACATATGGGACATGCTTTCCAAGACACGATAATGGATACCTTGACTCGTTATCAACGAATGAAAGGGAAAAATACCTTATGGCAAGTAGGAACAGACCATGCAGGTATTGCCACTCAGATGGTGGTTGAGCGACAACTAGAACAAGAAGGTTCTTCCAGAACTGAATTGGGCAGAAAGGCTTTTGAGAAGAAAGTTTGGGAATGGAAAGAACAATCAGGTGACGCTATTTCTAACCAATTAAAACGTTTAGGCGCATCAACAGATTGGACAAAAGAAAAGTTTACAATGGATGATGAACTGGCTGAAGGTGTTAAAGAGGTTTTTATAAAACTCTACAAAGAAGGCCTTATCTATAAAGGTAAAAGGTTAGTTAATTGGGACCCCATACTTTTAACTGCCTTATCAGACTTAGAGGTTATTCAATCTGAAGAAAGCAGTTTTTTGTGGCATTTTAAATACCCTATAAAGGGCACAACTGATTCAATAACTGTGGCAACCACAAGACCTGAAACCATGTTGGGTGATACTGCAGTTGCAGTAAACCCGAAGGATAAGCGATATAGAGATCTAATAGGAAAAGAAATAGAATTGCCATTAACTAATAGATCTATACCAATTATTGCTGATGAATACGTTGACCAAGAATTTGGTAGTGGGTGTGTAAAAATAACTCCAGCTCATGATTTTAATGATTTTGAAATCGGAAAACGACATGGCCTTGAAGTCATTAATATTCTCACTAAAGAAGCCAAGATGAATCAATCAGTTCCTCATGAATTTATTGGACTAGATCGTTTCGTTGCCAGAAAAATGATTGTAGAAACGATTAAATCATTAGGTCTTCTAGACAAAATTGAAGATTATCAACTCAGTGTTCCAAGAGGAGATAGGAGTGGCGCTATTTTGGAACCTTTACTGACAGACCAATGGTTTGTGAAAATGAAACCACTTGCAGAACCGGCTATAAAAGTTGTTAAAGATGGCGAATTAAAATTTGTTCCTGAGAATTGGTCAAAAACCTATTTTGATTGGATGGAAAATATTCAAGACTGGTGTATTAGTCGACAACTATGGTGGGGTCACAGAATACCGGCTTGGTATGATAATGAAGGCAATGTTTATGTTGGTAAGAGTGAAGCAGCTGTTAGAAAAGAACACCAAATAAATCCTTCCATCAGACTCAAACAGGATGATGATGTACTGGACACATGGTTTTCCTCAGCTCTATGGCCATTTTCTAGTCTAGGTTGGCCCAATAAGACTTATGATCTTGATACCTTCTATCCCACTAATATCTTAGTGACAGGATTCGATATTATATTTTTTTGGGTAGCTAGAATGATCATGATGGGAATTAAGTTTATGGGTGAAATCCCATTCAATGAGGTTTACATTCATGGATTAATAAGAGATAAGAATGGACAAAAAATGTCTAAATCAAAAGGTAATATTCTTGACCCTTTAGATGTAATAGACGGTATAGACCTCAAAACACTCACTGAGAAAAGAACCCAAGGATTAATGCAACCTGAAATGGCACAAAGAATAATCAAAGAAACTAAAAAAGAATTTCCTAAAGGAATTCCGGAATATGGAACAGATGCCTTAAGGTTTACTTTTGCAATTCAAGCAACCACAGGGAGAGATATAAGGCTTGATCTGAATCGAGTAGAAGGATATAGAAATTTTTGTAATAAATTATGGAACGCTGCTCGTTTTGTAAAAATGAACACAAATGATTTTGAATATGAGCCCGAAATAGAAAAACAAACTGATGCTAATATTGTAGATCTTTGGATCCAATCGAAATTATCCTCACTAATATCTAATACTGAAAAAAACTTTAATGAATATAGGCTCGATAGGGCTTCTAACGGTTTATATGAATTCATTTGGAATGACTACTGTGACTGGTATCTTGAACTCTCAAAATCTTTCTTAAATGATGCAAATAAAACAGAGAATCAGAAATCACAAATGAAAAATAATCTTATACAAGTTCTCGAAATCTCTTTAAGGGCTTTACATCCAATAATTCCTTTTATCACAGAAGAAATTTGGCAATCACTAAGTAAGAAAAATAACCTCGCAAGTATAATGACTCAGCCTTTTCCTAAAAATAAAAATCTGGAATCAAACGATGACAGTGTTGCAATTATTGAATGGCTGAAAGCATTTGTTACTAATGTTAGACAAATACGCTCTGAAATGAGCATTCCGCCAAAAAAGAAAATTAATATCTTAGTTAAAGGGCCCTCTAAACTGGACATGAAAAATCTTGATCAAACGATGTCATATATTAAAGATCTTGCCTCTATAGATGAAATCAAAATCATAAAAGAAAAAGATGATGTTCCTATTTCTGCAATAGCACTTTTAGGTAATATAAAAATATTTATTCCACTAGAAGGTTTAATTGATATAGAAGAGGAAAAGAAAAGGTTAAATAAAAAATATGAAAGAATACTAAATGAAATTACCTCAATGAATAATAGATTATCCAGTGAGGGTTTTATCAATAAAGCACCTAGTGATGTTGTTGATGAACTAAAAATTAAGTATAAAAATGCTGAATTTGATAAAAAACGAATGGAAGAGCAAATTAAAATGCTCTCATTGAGCTAATTCTTTATTAGGAACCATCCAAAGTAATATTAATCCAGGGATAAAAAGAAACAGTAAACTGAGAATACCGTATCTAGGATTGTTGAATACTAAAGCAATCCAAGAAACTAAGGCAGGTCCTACAATTACAGCTGATTTACCAACTAAATTATAAAAACCAAAGAATTGAGCTTCTTTGCCCTTTGGTATTAAATTACTAAAAAAAGATCTACTGATTGCTTGAACGCCGCCTTGAACAAGACCAACTGTTCCAGCAATAACATAAAATTCAAAAGCGGTGGTCATATAAGTGGCATAAACACATACCAGTATGTATATACATACTCCAATTGTGAGAATCTTTTTAAAACCGAGTTTATCGGCATACATTCCAAAAATAAGAGTTGCAGGGAAACCTATAAATTGAGTCATTAATAAGGCTGTAATCATTGAGGATGTATCTAAACCAATATCTGAACCATAAGCAGTGGCCATTCTAACTATGGTGTCTATCCCATCCATATAAAACCAATACGCAAGAAGGAATAAAGCAACTCGTTTATGCTTCTTTATCTCTTTTATAGTTTGAAGTACAGAATTAAAAGCTTTGAGAATGGTTCTAGAAATATTTATTGAATTGTCTTCATTGCCTTTCTCTTCAACATTCTTAAAAAGAGGAATTGAAAAAATTGCCCACCAGATAGCGACAGACAGAAAAGACCAGAGTATGGCGTCCACTTCAGAGGATAATCCAAACCATCCAGGGTTCAAATACATTAAAACATTAATGAGAAACAATAATCCTCCGCCTAAATAACCCATGGAATAACCCAGGGAAGAGACTTTATTTCTCTGATCTTTTCTAGAAACTGAAACAATTAAAGAGTCATAAAAAATATTACCCCCAGAAAATCCAATTGCTGCCAATGTGTATAGGCCAGCGGCAAGAAACCAATCGCCTTGTGGAATAAAATAAAGATACCCTGTACTTAGAACTCCGATAAGAACAAAGAAACCTAGAAATTTTTTCTTCAACTTACCTAAATCAGAATAGGCTCCTAGAATTGGAGCTAATACCATAATAATAAGACCTGCGATTGAGTTAACTGTACCAATTACAGCTGTGCTCTCTACAGATGAAAGATCAGTTGCCCAATACGATTTAAAAAAAAGAGGAAAAAAACCTGCCATTACAGTTGTTGCAAAAGCAGAGTTAGCCCAATCATAAAAAGCCCAAGAAATAACTTTTTTTCTTTTGAGGTAACTCACTGCTTATTGCATTAAGGTCTTTACAACTTGTAAATCTGACCATACTTTATATTTTTTAGATGGACTTCTCAAAAGGTAAGCAGGGTGATAAATTGTGATTAACGGTATCGATTCTGAACCGTATGAATGAACTGTACCTCTTAGTTTTGCCATCGTCAGATCTGTGTTAAGTAAATGCTGGGCAGCGACTCTTCCAACTGCAATAATAATTTTTGGTGAAATCATCTTAATTTGTTGCTGTAAATAAGTTGTGCATGATTGAATTTCATCTTGCGAGGGGTCCCTGTTATTTGGAGGACGACATTTGAGGATATTAGCGATATAAACCTCCTCTCTTTTTAGGCCTAATGAAAAGATAACCTCATTTAATAAACGACCTGCTCTTCCCACAAAGGGTTCTCCTTTAAGATCCTCGTCCTTTCCAGGAGCCTCACCTATGAAAAGCCAATCTGATTGCTCATTCCCACACCCAAAAACAGTTTGGGTTCTTGTTTTGTGAAGCTCACAGTCTTTACAATTACTGACTTTTTTCTCTAATTTAACCCAATTGGTTTCATTACTGGTCTTATCATCCGGTTGAATAGTTGGTCTTAATACATAGGTTTGAATTCCAATATAGTCAAGGAACTTATGTAAATTGGACATTAAGTTAATATAATTTAGTTGTCTTCTTGTGGATTAGAATCAGATCTATCAATCAAAAGAAGTAAAGAGTTTATTGGCCCAGACACTATATAAGACACGGATAAAAAAGTTAATACTATTGGAGGATTTAATAAAATTAATATGAGTAATAGTGGACCAAGTAGTGTTCCAGAAAAAGGCATTTTATTAACTCTTCTTAGGTTTTTAAAACTATTGTAATGTATGGATGAAACCATCATTAGAGCACTTATAGAAACAACAAAAGAAATCAAGGCATAACTGATTAACGGATCAATGTAATGAATTTGACATTGCCAAATTACAACACCACATAAAGTTGCTGCAGCTGGAGATGGTAAACCGGTAAAATGATTATCATCTTTTAATTGAAGCAGGTTATTAAATCTAGCTAATCTGAGTGCAGCACAGGCAATATAGAAAAAAGAAATGAGCCATATTATATTATGCTGAGAATCTCCACCTGGAGTATTAGAGCACCATGTATAATAAAATATTGCAGGAGCAGCTCCAAATGAAATTAGGTCAGATAGACTGTCATAGTCTTTACCAAAATCCGATACGGCATTTGCAGCTCTAGCTACTTTTCCATCTAAACCGTCTAAAAAAACTGCTATGAAAATAGCTATAGCAGCTAACTCATAATTCCCATCTATGGAACAGATAATTGAAAAAAATCCTGAAAATAAGTTAGCTGTTGTAAAGATATTAGGGAGTATAAACACTCCATCTTTTAGAGGTTTTATTTTTTTATTTTTATTTCTCTTAATCACCATTTTTTCATTATACAAGAATAGAAAGTGAGCTTAGTAGTTTGTACAAAAAATAACTTTAAACAGTTTTTTTGATCATGCTTGGTGCATTTCTCTGAGTAATTACTTAATATTCTAATTATGGAACTTTCAAAATACCCTTTAAAGACCTATAAAGATACTCCTTCTGATGCAGAACTAGTCTCTCATCAGTTGATGTTAAGAGCTGGATTAATTAAAAAACTAGCCTCTGGTCTCTTTACTTGGATGCCACTAGGATTAAAAGTCCTTAGAAACATTGAAGACATTGTTAGAGCAGAAATGAATCAGTCCGGTGCCTTTGAAATTCTTATGCCAGCAATTCAACCCTCAGACCTCTGGAAAGAAACTGGACGATGGGATGAATACGGTAACTTACTTCTAAAAATATATGATCGTCATGAGCGTCTTTTCTGTTTTGGGCCCACCCATGAAGAAGTAATCACTGATATTGTTAGAAAGGAAATCACGAGCTACAAACAACTACCGGTAAATTTCTATCAAATACAAACAAAGTTTAGGGACGAAATAAGACCAAGATTCGGTGTAATGAGGGCTCGCGAATTCCAAATGAAGGATGCATATTCATTTCATTTTGATCAATCATCACTTGATAATGAATACGATAAAATGGCTAATACTTATAATAATATTTTTAATCGTCTCGGTTTAAATTTTAGAAAAGTAAGGGCAGACAGTGGAGAAATAGGTGGATCCATGTCCCATGAATATCATGTTTTAGCTGATTCAGGTGAAGATGAAATTGGCTATTGTGATGAAGAGAATTATGCTGCTAATGTTGAAATGATAGACTCTAAAAGCGCGCCAAACGGTGGGCTACTCTCCTTTACAAGAGGTATAGAGGTTGGGCATATTTTCCAACTTGGAGATAAATACAGTAAAAATATGGGGCTAAGTGTGCTTGATCATGAAGGACAAAATATCAGTCCTTTGATGGGGTGTTATGGTATTGGAATCTCAAGAATTGTTGCAGCTTCAATTGAACAGAATCATGATGAAAAAGGCATTATCTGGCCAGAGCACATAGCCCCTTTTGATTACATTATTATTGCTTTAAATAATAAAAATTATGACATTACTTCTAAAGCTAAAGAAATATATGAAGCAATTAAATCCTCTGGAAAAGAAGTTATGATTGATGATCGTGATGAAAGGGCCGGAGTAAAATTTGCTGAAGCAGACCTGATAGGTATACCGAATCAAATTATTGTTAGTAAAAGAGGATTAGATCAAGGCACAATTGAACATGTAAATCGTTCGAGTGGTGTCAAAGAGGATATAGCAATAAATGAGTTGGTGGGAAAAATTTCTGGCTAAGAGCCAATCTAGTCACTATTTTTTATCTCAGAATTCTTTGAAATAGCTTTTTCAATAAATTCAATGGCTTCTTTCTGAGCTCTTAATGCATCCTGTCTAGCAGAATCATATAGATTGACTTCAATTCTTCTTTGAGCCCTTGCCAATAATCGTTCTGCTTCAAGAATTTTTTCATCTTCAGCTGCATGTTCACTTAATTCTTTTGCGGCTGAAATAGTTTGCCGTGCATTACTCATTTCTTGCAAAGGAGGAAGAGTTGCACATCCTGAGAGGATAAACAAAACTAAGAATATGGTAATAATTCTCTGATTCATAAAATAATTAAAAAAAGTTTATAATAAAAAAAATATCAGTCTAGCTCTCATAGGTCAAGCAATCATTAGATAAGGGGACTATTTAATATCTAAAACTGTTTTAATAAAGGGTATTGTTAATTTTCTTTGTTTAGATAATGACTCATAATCAAGCAGTTTAATAATATCAACTAACACTGAAACATCTCTAGGTACCCTAGAAATTAAGTATTTAGCTACATCTTGAGGTAAATTAAAACCTCTAACTTTTGCATGCAATGAAATGGCTTCAATCATTTGCTCTTCATTCATTGGCTTCAGTCGATCAACTAACCCCAAACTGAATCTTGAAGCCAAATCAGGTAATTTAAAGCTTAACCCTTGTGGAGTGTCGCTTGAAGAAATAAGGATCCTGCTTTTTGTGTGAATCAATTCTTCATATAAAATCAAAAGTTGTTCTTCCCAAGAAAAATCCCCTATAACATTTTCAATATCATCAATTGCAACCAAATCAAACTGATCTAAATTATCTAATATATCTGGAGTAAAATCTTTTGACTCTCTCATTGGTAAATAAAGCAGTCGATTAATCCCGTCGTCCATGTAATTAATAGTTGCCTGTAGAATATGAGTTTTTCCAGAACCTTTGAGTCCAGCAATCCAAAGTAGTTTATTTTTATTATCTTTAATAGAATCAATGACCACTTTATTTGAGCTTGAATGAAAAGTCTCGAAAGTCATGTATTCTGATATGGAGACAGGCAAGGGTATTTGATGCACTTTTTATCCCGATTGAGTCAGTATGAATTTTGCCTTTTTAGACCAAGTTATCCAATAATCTAAACCGCTTAAAACCGATGTCAAAAAAACTATTGAGCCCATGAGAATTGATAAGAATTGGAATGGCTGAATAATAATTTGACTGGCAATAATGAATAGGACAAAAAAGATCTGTATAAAAGTGTTGAGCTTACTTATGAAAGAAGGTTCTGGCTTTGGTCTTTCTACAAAGTAATTATATAGAAATAAGCCAAATAAAATCATCACATCTCTGATGATCACCACAGCAGTCAGCCAATAGGGAATAAGGCCCATGAGATATAAGGTAACAAATAAGGAGACCAAGAGTACTTTATCAGCAGCTGGATCAAGGGTAGCACCTAAGTTGGTCCTCCAATTGTAAGTTTTAGCAAGAAACCCATCTAGAAAATCAGACAATCCAGCAATAGCAATTAGCACAAGAGCATTGAGATGTTGCTTATTCCATAGAGCAATAATAATTGGAATAACAATAACCATTCTTAGAATGCAGATTGCATTAGGTATGTATGACAGTTTAAATCTAATCTTCATCAAAAGTTGCTCGAATAACTAAAAGAATAATTAAGTTGTTGATGTTAATATACAGTTTCTAATAATTATAGTCCTGACAAACCATTACAACCAAAAAAAACAGTAATGACGACTAAAAAAACAAAGCTTACTTACTCTGATTCTGGAGTAGATATAGATGAGGCAAACCAGTTAATACATAACATTAAACCAATTGTTAGACAAACCCTAAATAAGAATGTCCTTTCAAATATTGGTGGATTTGGAGCTTTATATGAGTTGGATATTAATCACTATAAAAAACCTGTTCTTGTTTCGGGTACTGATGGAGTAGGAACAAAAATTATGCTCGCTAAAGAATTGTCATGTTTTGATCAAATTGGCATTGATTTAGTAGCCATGTGTGTCAACGATGTAATTACCTTAGGTGCCAAGCCTCTATTTTTTTTAGACTATTTTGCAACATCAAAACTCAAGGTTAGTGAAGCAACTAACATCATCAAAGGTATAGCTGAAGGTTGCCTTCAATCAGATATAGCTTTAATCGGTGGAGAAACTGCAGAAATGCCTGGAGTTTATCAATCTGGTGATTTTGACTTGGCTGGATTCTGTGTTGGAGTTGTGGATTATGAAAAAATTATCGATGGGCAACATATCAAACCCACAGATTCAATCATTGGTATTGAATCTTCTGGGCCTCATTCCAATGGGTATTCTTTAATTCGGAAAATCATTGAAGTCAATTCAATTAATTTACAAGATAAGCTAGATGATCGAACGTTAGGTGAAGCTATTATTCAACCTACAACCATATATGCTAAAGCCATTAATCACCTTCAAGAAACATATGAGATCCATGGAATGGCACATATAACAGGCGGTGGATTTAAAGAAAATATAGTAAGAATCTTACCTGAAAATATTAATGCAGAAATTGATTTGAATGCTTGGCAACAACCAAAAGTTTTCAACTGGATACAAACAGTAGGTAACGTTGATCATGAAGAAATGCTTAGAACATTCAATTGCGGAATTGGTTATGTTTTAGTGGTAAGTAATTCTGATTCAAAAAGAGTGATAAATAAATTAGCTGAAACAGGTCATAACGCTTTCCTTATCGGTGAAATAACCACAGGAAAAAAAGAAGTAAGGTTAAATTTATGACTCTGGCTGATGACTCTCTAATGAGAGCTGTCTGTTTGCTATCAGGGACAGGAACAAACTTACAAGTAATTCTTGAAAACATTGCAATAGGTAACATTCCCATATCTTTAAATGCTGTTATCTCTGATAACCCTATGGCAAAAGGGATTGAAAAGGCTGATACTTCAGGTATCACAACTAAAGTTATTGATTACAAATTGTACGATGAACAAAGCATCTACCATGATCAATTAAAACAGTCAGTTTTAATAGAAAATCCTGATCTGATTATCTTAGCTGGCTATATGAGAATACTTTCTGATGACTTTTGTGAGACTTTTAGAGGTAAGATTATAAATATCCACCCTTCTCTTTTACCCGCATACAAAGGTCTAAATACACATCAACGTGTACTAGAAGCTAAAGAAACTCATCACGGGACTAGTGTCCATTTTGTTATCCCTGAATTGGACGGAGGTCCCATTGTTATACAATACAGGATAAAAATACATTCATCTGATACTGCAGATACTCTTAAAAAGAGAGTGCAAGAGGGAGAATATCAAATTTACTCTAAAGCTTTAAAATGGTTTGCCTTAGACCAACTAAAGATGAAGAATGATAAAGTGATGTTTCATGGAGATCACTTAGATAAACCGATACTTATCGAAGAAAATTAAATTTTAGGCAAGGTTACCCCTGTCTGACCCTGATACTTCCCTGCTCTATCCTTATAAGATTCATCACAATTTTCATCAGATTCAAGAAAAATCATTTGAGCAACCCCTTCATTAGCATAAATTTTTGCAGGCAGTGGTGTGGTATTAGAAAATTCTAGAGTAACGTGTCCTTCCCATTCAGGTTCTAGAGGTGTCACATTAACAATAATGCCACAACGAGCATATGTGGATTTTCCTAAACAAATTGTTAAGACATTTCTAGGAATCCTAAAATACTCTATAGTTCTCGCCAAAGCGAACGAATTAGGAGGAATAATGCAAACATCGGATTCAAAATTAACAAAACTATTCTCATCAAACGCTTTAGGATCAACAACGGCTGAATTAATGTTAGTAAATATTTTGAATTCTCTTGCGCATCGAACATCATAACCAAAACTTGAAGTCCCATAAGAAATAAGGGCTTCACCTGCTTCTTTTCTGACTTGAGATTCAGTGAAGGGTTCAATCATTTTATGATCTTTGACCATTCGTTTGATCCAATTATCTGATTTTATTGTCATAGTTTTAGTCGAAATGAATAAGAAAATAATTAAACTAATCCTTGTAAATAGTATCATGCACTAAAAGTTTGATTGAGACTAGTAAGTCTAGGAATTTTGAATGCGTTTGAGAGAAGTCATAGATTGTGGAATAAAAAGAATCATCAGTAAACCGTGGTTACCGTTTACGTTTCTTTTTGTTATTTCAATTTTTTTTGCTAATCACATAGATGAATTTGAGTTGGATGCCTCATCCGATTCATTGCTTCTGGAAAATGATGAAGATCTTCGCTATTACAGAAGCATTAAAGCAAGATACGGTGATGACGAATTCTTGGTGGTAACCTATCAACCTCAAAATGAGCTGTTTTCAGCTGATACGATTGATCATTTAAAACAACTTAGAGATGAATTATCAACTATTGAAAATGTTGAATCAGTTGTCAGTATTCTTGATGTACCCTTACTAAAATCTCCTCCTAAAAGCCTATCTGAGATAGCGGATGAAGCGCCCACATATTTTTCGCCTGGAACAAATAAAGAAATGGCTAAAAATGAGCTACTTAATAGCACTCTTTATAAAGATCTTATTATTAGTGCTGACGGGAAAACTACAGCTATCCTGTTGAATTTAAAAATTAATGAAACTTTGGAAACAATGATAGAAAAAAGAGACGAATTAAGATTAAAAAGGCTCTCTAGCTCATTAAGTGGATCTGAACTTAAAGAATTGAATGATATCAGCAAAGAAATTAAGAATTTCAGAAAACAAGAAAGAAATAAAAATGCGAACATGGTTGCCTCAATCCGTGCAGTTTTGGATCAGTATAAAAATAAAGCAGGCATCTTTTTGGGTGGTGTCCCGATGATAACTGTGGATATGATTGATTTTATCCAAAAGGACATTCAAATTTTTGGTGCAGCTATTCTTCTTTTTCTGATTGTTGCTCTTTTAATCATTTTCAAGAATCCAAGGTGGATGTTTATCTCAATGGCATGTTGTGTTTTAGGGCTAATTAATATGACTGGATTTCTGGGTCTAGTTGGTTGGCCAGTCACCGTTGTGTCTGCTAATTTCGTTGCCCTACTACTTATCTTTAGCCTTTCTATTTCAGTCCATCTAACAGTACGATATAGAGAATTAGTAGCTTTGTATCCTGATCAACCGCAATCTTGGTTAGTTTTCAATACAATGCGAGATAAATGGGAGCCTTGTTTATACACCACCATTACCACCATGGTGGGGTTTGGCTCTTTATTGGTTGCTGGAATAAGGCCTGTGATTGATTTTGGATGGATGATGCTGATAAGTATGGGTGCTATCTTTGTTATGGTATTTTTATTTTTTCCAACTGCTTTGATGAATCTCAAAAAAATCCAAGCAGTTAGTACATCAGATTGGTCACAAAAAATAACTCGAGGGTTCGCTAAAGTGGCTACATCAAAAGCTAATGAGACCTTACTTTTATTTTTTATAATAGCCACTGTAAGCGCTTATGGGATAACCAAACTTACTGCTGAGAATCAATTTATTAAAGCCTTCAAAGAAGACACTGAGATTTTTCAAGGGTTAAGTGTTATTGATAAGCAACTGGGAGGAACAACTCCTCTTGACATCATCATCGAGGCAGACCCTGATTATAACCAACCAGTGGTTATTAATGATTATGATGATGAAGAATTTTTTGAGGAAGATTTTTTTGAAGATGAAACTTCAACCTATGATATAGGCGGTGATAGTTATTGGTATAATTCTTATCGGTTAAAGACCATCGACTCAATACATGACTATCTTGAATCACTTGAAGAAGCTGGAAAAGTTGTCTCCTTCTCTACCACAATGGAAGTTCTAAAAACACTGAATGACGATGAGGAGATTGATACTTTTTTCCTCTCTTTGCTATACAAAAAAGTACCGGATGATGTTAGAGAAGCGTTGTTTGATCCTTACCTATCTGCTGACGGTAATCAATTAAGAATTTCATTTAGAGTATTTGAATCTTACCCTGAGTTACAACGCAATCAACTGATAGAAAAAATTAACAGAGATCTAATTGAAACCATCGGTTTAAAACCGTCTCAAGTAAAATTAACAGGTATGCTAGTCTTGTATAATAATGTTCTAGAGAGTCTTATTCGTTCACAAATTCTAACCATTGGTGTGGTCTTCCTAGCAATTACGCTGATGTTTTTAGTGCTTTTTAGATCACTTAAATATTCTCTAATTGCTATTGTACCCAGCATTATTGCTTCCACTTCTGTCCTAGGTTTGATGGGCTTACTTCATATTCCATTAGATATTATGACCATAACAATCGCAGCAATATGCATTGGTATTGGTGTGGATCATTCAATTCATTATATTCATCGTTTTAGAGAGGAACTTGAGAATAATGTCAAATTAGATGAAGCCATTAATAATGCTCATGCGAGTACAGGTCAAGCCATCTATTTTACTTCGATCATTATTGTTATTGGTTTTTCCATCCTGGGACTATCCAATTTTATACCCACAATATACTTTGGAGTATTCACAGCCTTCGCTATGATGATTGCATTAATCGCTAATTTAACTCTTCTGCCTGTATTACTAATGAAAATGATTCGGGTAAACTAAAATAAGCAGATAAATAATTGAACGAAGCAAACAAAAATATATTAGTAACTAATGCATTGCCTTATGCAAATGGGCCAATTCATATCGGTCACATGGTGGGTTATATTCAAGCTGATATTTGGGTTAGATTTCAAAAAATGCAGCAAAGAAATATTGTTTATGTTTGTGCCAGCGATGCCCATGGAGCTCCAATTATGTTAAGCGCTGAAGAATTGGGTGTAGAGCCTGAAGAATTAGCAGAGCAATACACAAAACAACACGCAAAGGATTTTAGTGACTTCTTAATTGAGTTTGATAACTATTACTCAACTCACACAGAGGAAAATGAAGCTTTAGTGCTTGAAATATTTGAACAATTAAAGCAATCGGATTGTATTGAGAAAAAAATAATTGAGCAAGCATATGATGAGCAAGAAAAAATGTTCTTACCCGATCGTTATGTTCGTGGAACTTGCCCTCAATGTAAAAGCGGAGATCAATACGGAGACAGTTGTGAAAAATGTGGTGCTACTTATAAACCCACCGATTTAATTGAGCCTAAATCAGTTTTATCTGGTGAAGCTCCTATTCTAAAAGAATCTGAGCATTATTTTATGAAATTGAAAAAATTTGAATCCTTCCTTGAAAACTGGATTAATCAAATTCAAATTCATGACTCAGTTAAATCAAAACTCAACGAATGGTTTCAAATTGGACTAAAAGATTGGGATATTTCTAGAGATCATCCATATTTTGGCTTTAAGATTCCAGATGAAGATGAAAAATATTTTTATGTTTGGTTAGATGCACCTATCGGGTACTTGGCTTCGCTGAAAAACTTATCAAATAAAAAAGAGTCAGGCATTAACTACGAAGATTATTTTTCTGATAATGATAATTGTCATCTAGTTCATTTCATAGGAAAAGATATCATTTATTTTCATGCTCTTTTTTGGCCTGCAGTGCTAGAAGGCGCTGGATTAAAAAAACCTGATGCTATTTTTGTAAATGGTTTTTTGACAGTGAATGGGGAAAAGATGTCAAAATCTAGACGAACTTTTATTAAGGCCAGATCATATTTGGAACATAATAACCCTGAATATTTAAGATATTACTTTGCTTATAAAACCAACTCAGGAATTGATGACTTTGATCTTGATACTATTGATTTTCAAAATAGAGTTAATTCTGACATTGTTGGTAAATGGATCAACATAGCCAGCCGATGTTCAAAGTTTATTAATCAACATTTTGACAATACACTCGGGAAAACTATTGATGAATCATTGCTAGAGAATTTTGAGAATGCTAGTAATGAGATTTCAGAACTATATGAAAATCGTGAATTCGGTCAAGCTATGAGAAAAATAATGCTACTTGCTGACCAAGCCAATCAATATTTAGATCAAGAAAAACCTTGGGTAATGATTAAAGATACAAAAATGAAAGAACATGTTTTAGAAGTCTGTACCACCGCCATCAATTTATTTTTTAAATTGATGATCATGTTAAAACCAGTAATGCCGAATATTGCTAAGAATGGTGAGCTATTCTTAAACGTTAAAAATCTAGAATGGCAGAACATCCATGATCGATTAACTAATCATGAGATCAATGATTACAAGCCATTAATCACAAGAATTACAAGTGAATCTATTGAGGCAATGTTAGATAAATAAAAGGAACTTAAATGATAAATTTTGATGAGTTTATAAAAACAGATCTAAGAGTTGCAAGAGTGATTAAAGCTGAGGACGTTGTCGATGCAGATAAGCTGATTAAGCTCACCATTGATTTGGGTGATGAAGAGAAAACAATATTTGCTGGGATCAAAGGAGTTTACAAGCCTGAGGATCTAGTCGATCGCCTGATTGTAGTGGTTGCTAATCTAGAACCCAGGAAAATGCGATTTGGTGTTTCAGAAGGTATGTTATTAGCTGCGGGTGATGATGTTGGAGGTGTATTCCTGTTATCGCCTGATCATGGAGCTAAGCCTGGTCAGAAAATAAGTTAGACAATCTATAGATCATGGACACTAAAGTCGCTAAAGAAATCTTCAAAGTGTTTGCAAAGATTAACCCAAAACCAACAACCGAGCTTAAATACAAAAATAATTTTGAATTACTCATATCAGTAATTCTCTCAGCTCAAGCAACTGATGTAAGTGTTAACAAAGCCACCAAAAATTTATTTAAATTAGCTAATAATCCAAAGGCAGTCCTGCAATTAGGTTTAACTGGATTGAAACAGGAAATTAGAACCATTGGCCTTTATAACAATAAAGCAAAAAATATCATAAAAACCTGTGAGTGCTTAATCACACAACATAACGGCAGAGTACCCAAAGATCGAGAAGCTTTGGAACAATTACCAGGTGTTGGCAGAAAAACAGCCAATGTGATACTGAACACGGCTTTTTCCAAACCCACAATTGCGGTTGATACCCATGTCTTTAGAGTGGCTAATAGAACGGGGTTAGCTAAAGGAGATAGCCCGATAAAAGTAGAATATGGATTACTGTCCATTATTCCTGACAGTTATCTTATGAACGCTCATCATCATTTAATTCTGCATGGTCGATATATATGTTTAGCAAGAAAACCACTATGCTATAAATGTCATATAGCTAAACACTGTGCATTCAAGGAGAAGACCTGTGAACCAAACTGATCAAAATTCAGAAGTTATCGCTGCGATCTTAGTAGGTTGTGCAGGTGTATTCATGGTTTTTGGTATGCCATTCTTTGTAGGTGGGATTATTTCCGAACTAGGTTTTTCCCAATCTCAAGCTAACCTTATCTCTTCCGCAGAAATTGCGGGTATGTCGCTCTCATCTCTTATGGGAATTTTTTGGATTGGCCGATTTAAATGGCAGAAAATAGCCTACTTTGGCCTTGGGGTAATTATTATTGGCAATCTGATTTCTAGCCTGATAGCAGATTTCCAGACTTTAGTAATAATTAGATTCTTAACTGGTCTATTAGGCCATGGAGTTGGATTTGCCCTAGGCGTTGCTGCAATTGGTAGGACAAAAAACCCGGATAAAAATTTCGCCTACAGTGTAGCTTCTCAAGTGATTATGGGGTCAATAACAGCCCTTATTGTTCCGGTTACAATAGCTAAGTATGGCATTGCAGGAATGTGTGTCCCGGCAATGTTAATTGCCCTTCTTACCTTGCTGTTTGTAAGTAAACTCACAGATTCAGCAAAAAATAATGTGCAAGAATCATCAGCAACAACACCAAAAGGTATTTTAATACTTCCGCTCATAGGTCTGTTTATTATGGTTATTTGGCAAATGGGTGTTGGTCCCTTCTTTAATAACCTAGTGCCTTTTGGATTAAATATTAATCTTACAGCTGAAGAAATTGGTACAGCATTATTTTTAAGCACCGGATTAAGTATTATTGGCCCACTTGCAGCCTCAGCTTTGGCATCTAAAATCAACAGAAGTGTGGCTATTTCCTCTGCATTAATATTACAAATAATAATAGTCATTAGTTTTCAAGGTGATATGGATTGGTATGGATTTACTATAAGGGCAATCTTATTTCAAACGTCCTGGAATTTTGTTGGCCCATTCCTTATGGGAATGGTTGCTAATGTTGATAAAACGGGTCAATACTCTGTATTAATCCCTGCCTCTCAACTTGGAGGGATATCCATAGGTCATGTCGTAATTGCTTCGCTGATCCAAGGGAATAATTTAGCCCTAGTTAATTACTTCTGTGCAGGAGTAATTCTGATTTCAATACTTCTATATCTCTTGAGTTCAAAGCAATTAAATAAAATTAACCAATAGCTTAATTTTTCAGATAAAGGTCAGTCACCGTACCGTCAAATACTTCTGCTGCCAAAGCTACTGTTTCAGATAAAGTCGGATGCGGATGTATTGTCAGAGCAATATCACTAACATCGCAATCCATTTCTATCGCTAAAGCTATTTCTGAGATTAAATCTCCTGCGTTAGTTCCTACAATTCCTCCACCAATAACTCTTTTAGTTTTTGGGTCAAAGAGTAATTTTGTTAGCCCTTCATTTCTTGCAATAGTTAATGCTCTCCCACTTGCTGACCATGGGAATATTCCTTTTTTATAATCTATATTCTGATTTTTGCATTCATTCTCAGTTAATCCTACCCATGCAACTTCTGGGTCTGTGTAAGCAACTGATGGAATGCATCTTATGTCCATAACTGATTTTTGACCTGCAATAACCTCTGCTGCAATTTTACCTTCATGACTTGCTTTATGCGCCAACATGGGATCACCCACAACATCGCCGATAGCAAAAATATTTCTGCAGTTGGTCCGCATTTGTCCATCAATACTTATGGTTCCATTATCATTGACATCTACACCTATATCTTTGGCTTTAATCTTATTACCGTTTGCTTGTCTTCCTATGGCAACTAATACTTGGTCAAAGATTTGTTGTTGTTGTTGATCATCAATTTCAAGAACAACTGAGATCCCATTTTCATTTGCTTCTGCTTCGATCACCTTGCTTGATTTATAAATAGCTTCACATTTCTTCTCTAATTGTCGCTCTAGAGGTTTTACTAGATCTTCATCGGTGCCAGGCATTAACTGGTCAAGTAATTCAATTATGGTTACCTTCGAACCAAGGGCAGAATAAATGGTGGCCATCTCTAAACCGATGATGCCTCCGCCTATAATTAAAATAGTCTTTGGTATTTCTTTAGGCTCTAATGCTCCAGTTGAATCTATTACTCTTGGATCATCTGGTAAAAAATCTAATGATGCAGGTTCAGATCCAACAGCTATGATTGCGTTTGAAAATTGTATTTCTTGCCGATCATTCGCTAAAGCAATTTCTATTGTTTGCTCTGACTTGAATGTAGCTTGACCTTGGAAGCACTCTACCTTCCTTTGTTTTGCTAACCCTTTGAGTCCTTTGGTAAATTCGTCTATGACACTATTCTTCCAGTGTTTCATTTTTTCTAAATTAATTACAGGTGATTTGAAGTCTATACCTGTTAACGAGGCTTCTTTTGAGTCATCAATAACTTTTGCAGCATGTAAAAAAGCCTTTGAAGGAATGCAACCAACATTCAAACAAACACCACCTAAAACATTGTTTTTATCGATTAAAGCAACTCTTAAGCCAAGATCTGCAGCTCTAAAAGCAGCTGTATATCCCCCTGGTCCAGCACCAATAACCACTAAATCATAAGCCATGCTGTTAGTATTAGTAGCCTTGTCAGGTTGATTAGTTGCTTCTCCTTGTAAAGAAGATTCATCTGAGATTTGTGCAACAATATCCCCTGTAGACACTTTATCTCCAACCTTAACACCAACAGATAGAATGGACCCTTGATGAATTGCAGTAATATCCATAGCAGCCTTTTCAGTCTCTAAGGTAATAATAGGATCATTTTCTTTAACTTCTTGTCCTTCTGTAACATGAACTTCAACGACATCGACTTGATCAAAATCACTTAAATCTGGAATTCTAATTTCAGTCATTTTCATCTGAAAAACCATCAAGGAAACTGGAAGGGTCCTCTAAGGTATTTTTAAGTTGTGTTGTAAATTGAATCCCCCCTACCCCATCTATTACCCGATGATCATATGAAAGTGAAATAGGAAGTATCAGCCTTGGAAGAAACTGACCTTTAATAAAAACGGGCTTAACCTGTGCTCTTGCTACTCCCAAGATTGCTACCTCAGGTGCATTAATGATCGGAGTGAATCCAGTGCCACCAAAGCCACCCAAACTCGATACCGTAAAGGTTCCTCCTTGCATATCATTGAGTTGAATCTTGCCATCACGAGCCAGTTTACTTAATTCAGAGAGTTCTTTTGCAATCATAAATAAGTTTTTTTGTTCTGCTTGTTTTATTACAGGCACCATTAATCCTTTGTCTGTATTTGCTGCAAATCCTATATTGATATATTTCTTATGGATAAGGTTCTCTCCATCTACATCTAGAGAGGAATTGAAATCAGGGAAATCTTGTAACACCTTACAAATACCTTTGATGATGAAAGCGAGAATGGTTAATGAAAAACCTTGTGCTTTAGCCTCATCCTTTAAATCAATTCTTATTTGCTCTAACTCATTAATATCCACCTCATCATGCTGTGTAACGTGTGGTATATTAATCCAACTGGCTTGAAGCCTTGGGCCAGATATTTTCTTTATTCGACTTAAGTGAACAGTTTCAATAGGGCCAAAATGTGCATAATCAATTATAGGTAATTCTGGAAA
>Ga0207990_1000044_pt1 | contig 68654 bp, 54 predicted proteins | sample ETNtaG_8_FD_185780 | JGI IMG/M metagenome (GOLD analysis project Ga0207990, IMG submission 185780) | Marine microbial and viral communities from oxygen minimum zone, Eastern Pacific Ocean - ETNP201406SV75 (SPAdes) (version 2) | ecosystem: Environmental > Aquatic > Marine > Oceanic ...
CGCCAGAAGAACCGCGATGTGGTTTTAGCAATCGTGCGGCAAAGGTTCTGCAACAAGTTGGCGAGCCATTTGCCTCCGTCAATATTCTCACCGATCCTAGGGCTATACCTTCGGTTTGTGCTTGGGCAGATTTTCCAACAATGCCACAAATTTACATTCACGGAGAACTGATTGGTGGTTCAGACATCGCTCTGGAAATGTATGAAAGCGGCGAATTGCAAGAGATGATTAGTAGCGAGAAATCAAACTGAGGTGCTCATATGACAGCGGTCAGGGAAGACCGTCGAACCATGGTTATCGCTTTAGCAGGAGCTACTCTGATTTCTTTTGCTCCGCTATTGTACATTCAATCTGACACAGCGCCGTTAACCGGGGCATTCTTTCGAATGTTCTACGCATTGCCGATGCTCGCAGCATTAGTTTGGTTACTGAAACGTAACGATTTACGAAATAGACGAGATCGTATGCTGGCCTTTGGAGCCGGAGTTCTGCTCGCCATTGATTTCATTGGATACCACAGTGCTATAGATTTCATTGGAAGCGGAATTGCTACCATGATTGGTAATTCACAAGTTATTATCGTAACATTAGCAAGTTGGTGGCTGTTTGGAGAGAGACCAAATCGCTACATTCTCTTTGCTCTACCGATCGTTATGCTCGGGTTACTGTTAATTTCAGGAATTTGGGATGAGAATCCATACGGTTCAGATCCAGTGAAAGGAGTAATAGGAGGTGTGTTTGCAGCAATATTCTACTCGTCTTTCTTAATTCTCTATAGGTACTCCAATCGCGTCCAAGCGCCATCAGTAAATCTCCAACTAGACGCTACAGCCGGCGCTGCCAGTGGTATACTTTTAGTCGGCCTTTTGCCATTATCAAGCAGTGGGATTGAACCTCTAGACTTTTCAATTACATTTCCAGGTCATGGTTGGTTACTAATTCTCGCACTTTCTTGCCAAGTTATAGGTTGGATAGCGATTACCTATGCACTCCCTCGCCTCCCTGCTGCCCATACATCATTTGCAGTTCTTCTTCAACCGATTCTTACCATTTTATGGGGTATTCTCTTGCTTTCAGAACAACCCTCTACGCAACAGGCATTAGGAATGTTTTTGATTTTCTCTGCAATCATCGCTGTAACTCTATTTGGACGTGCCGAGAATACAGAAATCGAAGCCTGAATAAGGTTTGAATTCACTCCACTCAAGTAAGCCATCAAGATTCGATTTGAGGATTTTCACTCTCTTCGATGATGACCATCGATACTTGAAATTCTTCAGAAATAATCGTGATATCCACATCCTCACCCTCATCAACTAAAATAGATTGAGAATCGACAGTAATCTCGATAATCCAAATCCCAACGCCGGTTCCCACAACATTTTCCCATTGGGATCGAGCATCTTCTTCAGTTCCTTCAAATTCAATAATTGATGGCAGTGTGAGATTGTAGTGGTACCAAATTGCATCACCTTCTACATTACAATCATTAGTTCGTGATTCAGTTTGACTAGTTTCGTATCTATCGGTACGATTTACGGTTTGCAAATTGATGACAACGGTCACATAATCACAAAGATTTATTCCAACATTTTCGTTATTTTCGCTAAAGTGCGCACCGACATAGACGTGTGAAACATTAGTTGGTTGTTCAAAGACAAAGGATATTTCTTCGGTAGTTCCGTCTTCGACAAATACGCTGTGATCCGTTCCTCCGTTCACTCGCTGGACATCAAACCTCCAGAGGTGGGATTGCGGACCGCTCACCTCTTCTTTTGCAAATAACATCGGAACGACTATCGTTGCTGAGCCAATTAATATTCCAACGAGGAGTATCGCGATTAGTGGTAATCTAAATCGGAGTAATAAATTTAGAGTTGATTTTACGATTTCAATGAAATCGAACTCATCATCAATATTTTCATCATCCCAATCTTCATCAAATTCATCACCATCGAAACCCTCCTCATGGTCCGAGTCGCCATCTGGCATGCTTTGAGATGAGCATTCATCGAAAGGAACTTTCTCTTAATATCGCAAAAAAAGCCTAACAGCCGTTTGAATTTAGGTGTACAGAGCGAGAGATATTAGCGAGGGGATGGGATGCACTCAACAGAACCTAACGTCCCTGTACGAACCCTCATACGGGTGTTCGATTGATAATCGTTATGCGAAATATCTTAGAAAATTGCGAAAACGCTGTATTGAGACTCATTTAAGCGACGGTGAGAACTTCGGGGCCACCTTCTGTAACAATAACTGTGTGTTCGAATTGCCCGACATCGCCGCCATCGACATCTCTGAGTGCGGCGTAAACTTCTAAGAAACGAATAGAAATTAGTTTCTTGATCAATGCATCCCATTTTTTCTGGAGAGCATCCTCATCTTCATCCGGGAAAGGTTTCTCCAATAATGGAAATGCCCATCTTTCAGCAAATGGCAAAGTATTGTATCGCTCTTCCATATATCGAGCAAGGGTTGCTCCGAGTGGTTTGAGTTTACCCTTTGAGAGTGCTTTCCTAATCTTCACATTCCCTGTTATTCGAAGAATGTTTGATGAACTCGCAGGTGGAATATTCTCAATCATTCCACTTTTTCCTGTAGTATTGAATGGTTCAATTGCGTAGATTCCGCCGACCTCAGTTCCACCCTTGAAGTTAGAATTAGGTCCGCAGGCATATGATGGAACAGACGTGCCTGCGTGCAGATTCCATCTCTCTAATTGATGACCAGAGAGATTGCGAACTGATTCAAAACCTGCATCGATGTTTACCTGTTCTGCAGCCGCACCAATCTTGTACCATTCAACGCCGGGGTGCATCATCTCAATAGCAGCATCTCGTGATTCTAAAGCAGCCTTGATTTGTTCGGTGTGATTTCCGCCATTTCCAACTTCAATAGTCATCGCATTATCTGCTAGAGCACCTTTGATATGAACGCCGACATCGAGTTTGACAAGATCACCTTTCTGAAAAACCATCGGCTCTTCCCAACCCTCTGGAGGTCGGTTTAGATGATCGGCGGTGAAGTGAGCAGCGATTTCATTGACAGAAATAGTGACAGGGAAAGCCGCTTCACCACCGTGTCGGCGAATAAATCTCTCAGCTGAGTCAATAACATCAATCCAAGCTTTTCCTTCGATAATCTCGTCTTGAATTCCTTCTAGAGTTCGGCGAGCAACATGGCCAGCATCCCGCCATTGTTTCAAATCTGATTCTTCAACCATGCTTGAATCTCCAATTTTTTTACCAATCCTTCTCTCAATACGACGATGTCCGGACACGCGGGTGAATCACAGGCTGAATGCCATGATATCAAGGTGCTGGGTGGCCCATTGGAGCAAATTCCAGCGATAAATGCTAGATTTTTCTTCCCTTTGGAGAGCGCAATTGCAGCATCTTTGCAATTCAAGTACGGCTTTTCACCACTGATATTTGCAGAAGTTGCAGTGAGAGGGCCAACTTGTTGCAACAAAGTCTTCGCAGTTGGATGTGATACTACTCGAATAGCAATTTTTTCTTCTCCTAAACGTGAATCCAGAGGGCTCAGAGCAGGAAGGATTACCGTAATTGCACCTTCTGGAAATGATGCTAGAAATCCTTCTAACATTTCAGGAACTTCAACGAGTGCCGCTGCCTGTGAAAGATTAGCAACACCTAGGCTAACCGGCATTTCCGCAGAGCGGTTTTTTGCATTAAATAATTTATCGAGAGCAGCCGATGTTGGCAAACATCCGAGAGCCGGCTGAGTCGAGGTTGGATAGACAATGATTCCGCCGGCTTCGACCACCGTAATCGCATCATTCATTCATTCACCTACTTGATGTGCTGACGCATTGCTGGCGGCAAAGAGAAAGAATGGACTACGATTGAACCAACGTGTAAATCTACATTTGATTGATGAGTGTGTCGACGGGTAATTCTCAGCAAATCGTACCCGCCGAAGTAAGCACTGAAAGGAAAAATCAGATAGAGGAGCTTCCGAGCAGATCGTTGATCCCACATTTCGCTCGTCATCTCAGAGCCATCTTCAGCAACCACGGCAAGTCCCATCATTTTCTGCCCTAAAGAGCGGGAGTAGTGAACGCCCGTTAAGCGCCAATAAAGCCAGTGAGTTACTAGCAAAATCAAAACCATCGCGAGCGCAAAATGAAAATCCTTCGATACCCATAATGTTAGGTTCCACGCATCTATCAATAATCCTCTTGTTGCAACCATCAATATTGAAGAGACGATAATACTATCGAGAACAAATGCAGTGAGTCTGCGTACTGCAGAAGCTAGGATTGTACCTTCTGGAACAGGCCAATGACCACCGTCTTCAGCAACGATTGATTTTGCTAAATTTGTTGCTGAACCAGATAATGAGATCGGCGAGTCGTGGCTTGACATATTCTGCACTCTCAAGCCATTCCGAGAAGGTGCCACGCCTCAAAGTTCCGACTGCTAACGTACTCTAACCAATTTGTCCAAATCGGGTCACTGCGGAGCGTATCTGGGTCCCCAATGACGATTAAACCACGCTTCGCTCTAGTTAACGCAACATTCAGTCGACGTGGATCAGAAAGGAAGCCAATATTGCCATCATCATTCGATCTTACACACGAAAATATGATGACTTCTTTTTCGCGTCCTTGATAACCATCCACGCTCCTAACCTCAATATCATCCAGAGCTTCACGCATACTGTGCCGAATCGCCCGAACTTGTCCTGCATATGGTGTGATTACTCCGATGTCTCCTTTCTCTAATTCTCCAGCATCGAGAAAATCATCGAGGATTCGAATGATCCAAGCAACTTCGGTTGGATTTTCTCTCGATGTTCCATCAGGAGATACCACTTCTCCACCTTTTACCGGCAGGAATGCAACTGGATTTTCCCAGTCCGGCCAGAGAAGTCCTGCTGGAGCAGTTCTGTTTGCCGCGCTGACCCCATCTTCTAGCTGGCTATTATAGAATTGGTCATTAGGAAATTTTGAGATTGCTGGATGCATTCGGTACTGTTTGGTCAGCAGATATGGTTCGATTCCCATCTCAACCATTCTTTCGAATAAAGAGCGCCGCAGTCCTCCGTTTTCCGCCCGATATGAAATAACTGTCGGCGGCAATTGTCGATGATCACCAACGAGAACAACTTGGCGCGCGCCGCGAATAAGTGGCACTAGAGCGGCAGGTTCTGTTGCTTGCGTTGCTTCATCGATCAGAACTTGAGGGAATCTTCTTCCATCGAGCAAAGTGTGGCCTGAACCAATGCAGGTACAACAGAGAACTTGGGCTCGATCAAGGATATCATCCCGCATTTGATTTTCGATTTTTCTCACTTCTTTCCAACCGAGTTTCAAATCTCGATGAGCGAGACCTTTTTCTTTTCCTTTCATTGAACTAATTCGACGATTGAGTTTTTCATTCAATTCTAATTGGGTATCTAAATCTCGTCGCAAAGGATGGTTTTCCATATGGGCATCTACAGTTGCAGCTCGTAAACTTGCTCGAACTTTGACTGGCTGTCCGAGTCGAATCGCCCGAACTCCTCGGGCCAACAGCCCTTCGAGTAAATTATCGACGGCAACATTCGAATCCGCAGTGGCGAGTATTGTACCTACATCTTGTTTTGACCAAGCTTCGAGAATTCTAACTGCAGTGTGCGTTTTACCCGTTCCTGGAGGGCCTTGTATCAGAGTAAATCGTCGAGATATTGCTGCTTCCGCTGCCAATAATTGCGGTTCGTTGAGGTCAGGTGCAAGCGTTGTTGTCCGGTTTCGTGCACCGCCTAATTCCGGCGTCAAAGCGGAGGTACCAACCGGGTCGTGAACTAATCCTAAAATTAATTCACGCAAAGGAGCACCAGCATCTTCTTCGAAAACAGTGTTCAATGCATCTCGCATTCGATCAAAAGCAACCCGATTAGCACCTTTGTCAAGTCTCCACGAATCTTTACGCAGGTCTTTTGGAATATCGGATAATATTACATTAATAGAAGCCCGACTTGTCGATGAAATCACTCCTTCAACTGGCAATTCATTGAGTGGATCTTTCCTTGAAAGTAAGACAATATCACCTTGACGAAATCGATGTACGCCGAGAGGCCCTCGGCCTTTACTGGTAAATTTTATAATTCTTTGTCCGAATAACCATCCTGCTGCCTTTCCAACTAAATTGAATATGGTTATTCCGTTTGCTTCAAGCTTTTTTTGAGGCCAATTTTGCAACTTTTCAGTTACTGCATCCATCTCATCATCTAATTCCCATCGAATCAATTTCAGATAGGCTTCGTGATGATCTTGGCTCCGCTGAAACCGTGCTGGGATATCCGCGCGACTATCACTCACGCCCCTTCGTGACCAATCAAACTCATCACGCTTTCTCGTGAGTTTTCTTCGTAGTCACCCCTACTATGGATAGTCCATGACCGAGTGAGGATTATACGGAATGTTTTCGCGAGTGTAAACGTCATACGGGGTGTACCATGGTCTTTGACCGTTTCAAAAAGTGGAGAAAGGAGGAAGAAACCGGCATTGAGTGCCCCCTTTGTCAACAAAAAAACTCAGTCGATGCTGAGAGTTGTAGCACTTGTCAATACCAACTTCAGAAGGCGGCTCATCAGCAAGATGCGACAGTAGCCGAGGCGGATGCAGGAAACCTATTCGATGAACTGCTAGCCGATATAGATAAAGAAAATGAAGAAGAAATCATAGATTGGTCGAAGATGACCTTTGAAATCGATGATGTCACAATCGATATTCAACAATATGGTGATGACAATGGAGTTATCATGAAAGGAGATCCAATACTTGCGATGACAGTCGACCATCCTGAACCCGTAGATGAAGAAGAAGAAGATTATGATCTCAAACCAGAGGATGCTCCTGAATTCGTGACAAAGTTTGAAATTCCTGATGAAGAATTGGAACCTTTAGAAGTTATTCAACATAAGAAATTAGAATTGATTCAACCGGTGGGTGTACCAGAATCGAAACCTGAATCCGAGCCTGAGCCCGAACCTGAACCGGAACCTGAGCCTGAACTTGAGCCTGAACTTGAGCCTGAACTTGAGCCTGAACTTGAGTCTGAACCTGAACCGGAACCTGAGCCCGAACCTGAACCATTTTCTTTCACGAATTTAATGAAGAAACCGAAGAATGAATTGATTTCAATCGCAACTCAAGAAGGGCTTTCAACCGAGGGAACAAAAGCTGATCTAACATCGAGAATTCTCGGTGAAGAAGAACTTGAACCAGAACCGGAACCTGCACCAATCCCTCCTCCTCCAAACATGCCCCCTCCCCCTCAAATTCCATCGATCCCATCTCCTCCGAAAATACCACCTATTTCCGGCAATAATATCCTAACTTCAGCGTCAAAACCTCAGATGAATTACTGGCCATGGGATCAACAGGAAGAATGGCCAGATCGAAAGGTTGCATTGGCGGTAAAATCGGCGATGGAAGCAGCTCGGGCTAAGAATACAGCTCAAGCAACGACGTTGCTTGATGAGGTTGGCCCACATCTGGGTGAGCGGACGAAATTAATCTATCCAATCGGAGCTTTATTGCAGAGAATTGGTCGTTCACAATCGGTTGATAAAATGCTAACAATGGCCGAAAATAATTACCCAAACGACTCAAATATCAGACTTGCTAAATCTAAATTGCGACCATGAATAGGCATCTTCTTTCCGTAGCCCTGATGTCTGAGGTCTAACTCCATGTCGATATGGTACGGCGGACGACGAGTTCAATCCGTATCGATGACAACTTGGTATTACGACCGGTCAAGTTGGATTATGCAGAGGAATTGATTGAAGCATTTGAAGAAACTTGGCCGGAAGTTAGCAGGGCGATGCCTTGGATAAATCCAGAACGCTCCATTCCACCTCAAATTGAAGATTTTCTAGAAGAGAGTGAGAGATTGGGGCGCACTGGAAGAATGCATCATTGGGCGATGATTCGTCCTTGGGATAATGGATTTCTTGGACTAATTGGTTACGATAATGTCACTCGCTCAAGCGTAGCCAAATGGAATCTTGGTTATTGGGTTCGGAGTTCTGCCCAACGCCACGGGTTTGCTAGAAAATCAATCAACGCCGTTTTATCATGGATGGGGGAGGCAGAATCGATGATGATTGAATTGAAGGTTGACCCACTCAATCTCGCAGGTCAAGGAACAGTTTTGCAGACAGTGCGAGATTGGAATGGTGAGCGCTGTGTCTCAGGAGATTCTGCAGTTACCGTTGCCGGAGTCCGAACCGTGCATGAATGTCATGTCATTCAAGTTGGGCCGGGCAAGCCCTGACCATTGTTATTCTTCGATTTTTCTTTCGATTCCAGCCATGTCTTGTAACCGATTCCAAAAAGCCAGACGATCATTTTCTCCGACTAGAATTGTTTCTGAGGGGGTACCGTCTTTACTGAATTGCTTACCAAATCTTCCTTCACCGATAGCGAAATCTCTGAATTTCAATTCTTGAAATTCACCATTTTCATCTTTCACTCGATGCCAGTCATTTCTCGGACTTGGGTTTCCACGCAAATCCCAACAATCTTGGAAGCGTGGTCCCTTTCTTGGATCGTGTACAAAAATAGGCCAAGTTCGAGTTTTCAATGCCATATTAGAGCGCTCATAACTAGCATTGTCAGCTACCCCGTGTTCAGGCTGACAGGTAGTATAAACTGAAACTACGGCAGGACCATTGAACTCATTCGCTTCTCGAATAACACGATAGAAGTGGTTGGGTAAACTAGTTACAGTTTGGGCAACGTAAGTGTGAGGGTGCATCGCAGCGATTGCACCGAGTTCTTTTCTGAACTCTTGTTTTCCAGCGATTGCTGAACCATGAGCCTGCATTTTTGCATTTTGACCAGTAAAAGTTGCTGTCGAGGCCTGTCCTCCAGTATTCGAGTAAACTTGAGTATCTAATACGAGGACTTTAATGTCCATTCCACTAGATAACATTCTCGATAATGCACCAAATCCGATGTCATAGAGTGCGCCATCGCCGCCGATGACCCAGAGTTTCTTTTGCTCCCAACCGATTTGATCCCAACGCGCACGGACACCCATCGCATCTGTTGGTCCATTTTCGAAAAGAGAGTTTGTCCAAGGTACTGACCATGGATTGTACGGATATGTCGAGCCATAAACAGTCGAGCAGCCCGTTGAATTTACAATACCAAAATTTTCGGCGCCATAATCGTAACCGGTTGCTGCGGCCATCATTCTAAGTGCGGTAGCTTCACCACATCCAGCACATGAACCAGCACCTCCAACATAGAGAAGAGATTTTTCTTTCAACATTATATCCATGACTGATTTTTCATTAACAAAATCTTGATCCGTATCGCCAAGGCTTGTATAAAAATCCCAATCTGCTCGATGCTGTTCAGGTCCTTTCTTTTCTTTCGTAACCATTGTAAGAGCATTCTTTGAACCACAAACATCGACACATTCTGCGCAACCCTTGCACTTGCTCGGGTCAATAAATATTCCAAATCTGCCAGGCGTTTGGCCTTTTTTCTCTCGGTTTCGCCAATATTTATTGACGCGTGGCCACATTTCTTGCATCGCTTCAGCAGCCTCTTCACTCATACCAAGAAGACCTTCTTCAAGGGTTTCTTCACTTACTACCTTGCCAAGAATTGCAGTATCTGGGCACATTGTTACACAATCCATGCATCCAACACATTGGTCAGCAATGAATTCAGGGATTTCTGTGGCGATGTAAGAGAAATCCCTGTGAACGCCAGAACCAGGTCCAATTAGCGACCGAGCATGAACTGCATCTGCAGGTAAACTAGATGACGCATTACCTTGATTGTAAGATCCAACAATTCTTTGTTCGAAATCTTCAAGATTGAAGAAATCCTTATCGTGGGCAGATTTTTTTCGCGCAGGATTAGGGTCGGTCAAAGTCATACTTTTACCCCCATCATTTCTGGTTCGCAAATATTGACTTCTTCATAGCCGCGCCGAACGCAAGTGAGATTTTCTTGAACGACTTTCTCGCCGCGCTTGCCGAAATATTTACGCAAACTCTTCTCTATGGATGCATAAAGAGCGCTCTCTGGCATGCCTTGAGCGAATGGCGTGCTGCGAAGGAATATTCCAAGTAAGACAATCCCCTGCATTCTGATGATGAGGTCGGTTGATGTTGTAACATTACGTGCGATTGCAGCGGTATCAATATAGAGCACGCGAATTTTTCTTGCAATAATTTCATCAACGGTTTGTGCAGGCAATTCTGCCATTAATTCGGCTATACTTTGAGATTTTGATTGAATGAAAATCGTGCCACCATCTCGCAATCCGCTGAGTGGATAGCTCGTATCGAAAGCATTGATATCTTGAACTGCAACGAAATCCAGAATATCGAGTTCGTGATGAATTCTGATTCTTTCATCAGCGATTGTCAGATAGAAATTGGTTGGCAAGCCTTTCTTTTCACTGCCATATTTAGGATAGGCTTGAACGGTTTTACCAAATAAATCCTCAGAAACACTGGCAATGATTTTGTTAGTTGTAACACTGCCAAACCCACCAACGCTATGGCCACGCATCGAAAAAGCCCCATCTGGGCGACCATCAAGGCCGTCAATTGGATTGAGTGCTGTTTCATGCTCGATTCCGAGTGAGAAATATTCAGGTGAATTCGAATTTGTTAATTTTTCGAAAACAGCCGCGAGATCTCCACTCGTAACATCTCGACTACCAAGTCCATACGAGCCAGAATGCATAATTGGCATGGAATCGATTTTTGGATAGCCTTCTGCACCTTGTATTGCATCGGCAATCGATGATTTGATTTCCATCGTAAGTGGATTTGATTGACTTAACGGGTCATCCATTCTCTCAAGAATAGCTACTGCCTTACATCCAGAAATCATTTCGACAATTTCTGCACCAGGGAATGGACGGAAGCAAGTGATGTGTACGCAACCAACTTTTTCTCCTTTGGCGCGTAATTGGTCGACAACAGTGGTTGTCGTCTCAATCATTGAACCAATTCCAATGATGGCGTATTCAGCATCATCCATTTGATAGCCATCAACGAGTGAATATGGTCGTCCCGTGAGTTCGGTGAATGTAGCCATAGCCTCTTCAAGAGCTGGCTTCACTGTGTCAGTGAAGTGGCGTTGAGCAATTTTCCCTTTCATGTAGGAATCTTGATTCTGAACAATTCCAGTCATTATCGGATTGAATGGATCGATTAAATTTCGAAGATTATCTGCTGGGTCAGCGATATATTCTTTCATCAATTCAGGTTCACATTGAAGCACATTTTCGATTGTATGAGTGGTCAAAAACCCATCTTGAACGCTGAAAAACGGGGTATCTGAGTTTTCAGCTGCTCGGCGAGCGATTAGTGCTAGGTCACCTGCTTCAGTTGCATTCCTTGCAAAAATTATCCCCCATCCTACATCGGCAACACCCATGATATCGTCATGACCTGCGTGAACATTCAGCGAATGACTCGTCATAGCGCGCGAGCCAATGTGAAATACGATTGGTAATCTTTTACCACTGATAACGTAAAGAACCTCTTTCATCAAAATTAATCCTTGACCTGAAGTGAAATTTGTACCTCTTCCTCCAGCTAATTGGTATCCTTCAGCAGCGGAAGCGCTTGAATGTTCAGACTCTGGTTGAAGGAAGACCAGCGGAGTTCCCCAAATGTTCTTTTTTCCATTTGAAACAGCATCACCATAACCTACCCCCATTGTAGTCGAAGGTGTAATGGGATAGGCTGCTGAACCTTCGGTAATATTGGTTTCAACATGGACAACATTAGTTGCACCATCCGCAGTTGTTGGGATGCCCGGGTATTTCGGTTTAGCAGCCATATGGTCACCTCCCCCCATAAGGGGGAGCAGTTCGTCTAACCCGGGTGTTTTGATGCTTCGCATTTACTATGCTATGAGAAAATAATACTAATTTCAAAATAATTCTTTCAAATTAATCAAAAAACGGTTAATTTGCAATATCATCATCAAATCGCTGAAACGGTAACTGTTCGAATAATTCCAATTCTTTAGCATTCAATGCGTAATTGTAGGCAAGGGCTTGCTCAAGGCTAACCCAATCTGGAGTTGAACCATCTACCCAATCGTATCGGTGGCCTGGAACAAGCCGCCAATTAGCGGGTAAAGCCCGTAGCAGCCCGCGGGCGAAGAGTACGCTGAACCACTGTGCAGTCGGGTCTGAGCCAGCGAGGTCAACCCTTCCAGATGCTGCGGTGAAAAGCAAATCACCAGCATGGTAAACGCCGTAGCCATGAATCGTTACATGGCCGGGGGCGTGTCCTGGTGAGTGAGTAATTCCCAATGTGATCCCACCTGCCGACCATTTTACCGTTGAGTTTGCTGGATTAATCCACTCAGAGTCGGCAGCAATTTCTCCAAAAACATAGTTATTTAGATAATCTCCAGAAACAGCTTCTTGATGAGCCCAAACCTCGACATCAGGGACCAATTTCTTCATCTCATCATAGCCCGCAGTATGGTCTCTGTGAGTGTGCGTGTAAAGCAGATGAGTGGGGCGCAACCCTTCAGCTGCGAGGGCTTCAACCCAGCGAGTGGAGTCGAATGGGTCGATGATTGCAACCGTGCCAGAAGCACGGTCAATCCAACCAGTATTCATGTTCATGTATTCACCCATTTGGGTGACCCAAACTTCGATTCCGTTACCACCATCGCGGATATCGAACTCACCATTCGCCAGCATCAAGTTAGGCGAAGCCACTCTTGCGCTTGAGCGTGGCGATTCTTTTTTTTCCGAAGTATTGAAAACAAATAAATCGCCAGTTGAGTTCATGGAAGACAAATGGGGCGAATGGATTGCGAGCAAGTGTACAAGATATTTTGAGACTCCAAATGATGCAGAACAATATCTTCGAGATCACAATTATACCGGCAAAGTATTACAAACTCCAGAGGGAATAATGGCGGTCTGTTGTGCCTACCCCGATGGGTATTATCCAGAAGCAGAAACACTAATCGATATTTGTGATGAACCCTTCATCGATCACTCTTCATCCTCTGATTCGGGATCTTGCTGTGAACCTGCTGCAAAGTGTTGCTGACTTCGCCCAATTTTCCAGTTTAATTAGGCAAGTGTTCAAATCGAGACCTCGCGAGGCCGGCTTGTGGCACAAATGTCCGCTTCACTACGCCGAGATGGCGGGCTCGCGCCCGTTATACTGCTTCTGCAGGGAGCCTAAAGGCTCCCAAAGAAATCCAAGGGAATGAAAAAATGACATATGATTCTGCTGAAATCGAATCGAAGTGGCAGCAAGCTTGGGTTGCATCCGATGCTTTTTCAGCAAGCGTCGATGAATCAAAAGAGAAATTCTACTGCCTTGAAATGTTTCCTTACCCATCTGGCAGCATGCATATGGGTCATGTTCGAAACTATTCTATCGGCGATGCAATGGCACGCTTTCAGCGTTTGATGGGCAAAAATGTCCTCTATCCGATGGGATACGATTCGTTTGGTATGCCCGCAGAAAATGCTGCGAAAAAGGAGGGAGGGCATCCTCATGTAGTAACTCATAGAAATATTACGAGTATCCGAGCAGATCAGGAACGGATGGGATATTCGTATGATTGGAGCAGAGTGTTTGCGACTTCTGATTCAAATTATTACAAATGGAATCAAGAAATTTTTCTCAAATTCTATGAACGCGGATTGGTCGAGCGAAGGTTTGCACCGGTAAATTGGTGCAATGATTGTGATACGGTTTTGGCGAATGAACAGGTCAAGAATAATCGTTGTTGGAGATGCGGTTTAGAAGTTGTGCAGAAAGACATGGCACAATGGTTTTTGAAAATGACAAATTATGCTGACGAACTTCTCGATGAGTTGGATAATATTGCTTTTCCTGAAAATGTTAAGGCAATGCAACGTAATTGGATAGGCCGATCTCACGGTGCTCATATCGACTTCAAAGTCGCTGACTCAGACGCTGTAATTGGTGCCTTTACCACCCGCCCAGACACGATTTTTGGTGTCACTTTCGTAACCCTCTCTCCAGAACACCCACTCTGTGAAGAATTGGTTGTCGGTACAGAATTTGAGGCTGGTTGGCGCGCACTCGCTGACGAGTGCGCAAAACTCTCTGAGTTTGAGCGCATCAATATGCTGAAAGAAAAGAAAGGCGTCCCACTCGGCCGATTTGCAATAAATCCTTTGAACGGTGAAAAGGTTCCAATCTATGCTGGAAATTTCGTTGTTGCAAGTTATGGGACTGGGGCTGTTATGGCGGTTCCTGGCCATGATCAGCGCGACTATGATTTTGCTCAGAAATATGGAATTACAATCAAGCCCGTGTTGTGTAGGAGCGAGGGTGGTGAAGGCATTGAAGAAAACCCTGTCTTTGACGGGCTTGGCTGGATGGTTAATTCCTCCCGCCCTGAATTCGATGGCCTATTTGGCGATGATGCAAAGGCTGCAGTTATTGCTGCTCTAGAGGAGGAAAATTCCGGTCATGGGACTATTCAATATCGATTGAAAGATTGGCTATTGAGCCGGCAGAGATTCTGGGGTACGCCAATTCCAATGGTTCATTGTGAGGATTGTGGAGTTGTTCCAGTAAACTCTACAGATTTGCCAATTGAGTTGCCCCTAGATGTCACATTCAGTGAGGATCAATCCGGAAACCCACTGGCCTCACATCCTGATTTCATTTCAACGACTTGCTCGCAGTGCGGTGGTCCTGCACGTCGGGAAACCGACACTATGGATACTTTCTATGATTCGTCTTGGTACTTCATGCGCTTCGCTGATGCTGACAATGAATCAGCACCTTTTGATCGCGCTGCCGTCGATTATTGGCTCGAAGGGGGGGTTGATTTGTACATCGGTGGGATTGAACACGCAGTGATGCATCTGTTGTATGCTCGTTTCTTCACGAAGGCGACTAGAGATGAAGGAATGAATCAGGTATCCGAACCTTTCGGGACTCTCGTTTGTCAAGGAATGCTGAATGCTCCGGCTCCGTTTTGTGTTTATTGTAATACTGAATATCACATCGAAAATTTCGATAAAGATTGTCCTGGTTGTGGAAAACCGCTTGGTTCACGATCTGCAAAGATGAGCAAATCACTCGGTAACACCGTTGCTCCTGGTGAGATGGTTGAGAAATTTGGAGCCGATACTGTGCGTTTGTTCATCCTCTTCGGAGCAAATCCTGAGGCCGGCATGGATTGGTCTGACAATGCTGTATTGGCTAATCACAAACAGGTATTAGCCATAATTGATGCCATCGACACAGGTCTAAATTTCGGCGTATCACCTTCTGAAATTGATAATTGGTTACTCGCTCGCCTACGTACTCATCACGTCGCTTGGCGGGCAGCGATGGATGCTGTAAGCCTACGTGAAGGCGTGATGATTAGTCACTTTGAAATGCTCGCTGATTGGCAATGGTACCTACGTCGTGGTGGAGCAAATGCTGCGACAACTCGTGAATTTTTCACCCATTGGATTCCAATGCTAGCTCCCGCTACACCTCATATTGCCGAGGAATTTTGGCAACGATTGGGTGAAGATAAATTATTGGTACAGTTCGTAATTCCAAACCTCGCTCCACTCGAAGAAGATTCTGTAATTCTCGCGCTCGAATCCTATCTTCGCGAATTTATCGATTCGGCGAGAAATGTCAAAGGATTAGCTGAACGGCATACTGAAGGCGCTGTGACAAAATGCATTGTTCAAACCGCTGCGTCTTGGAAAATCGAACTCGCAGTAAACGCCCTCAAATTATCTGATGAAAATTTTGATTTTAAGAAGCAAGGACAAGATTATCTTAAATCGCTTCCAATTTTCAATAATGAGCAACTGCGAGGAGAAATTTTTCAATTGTGGATGGCATTAACTACTGGAAGCAAGAAAAAGCGCGGCCGAATTTTAACTTGGACCAATAATCAAAAATCATTGGTATTAAGCGGACTTATCGAAGCCGATTTCATCACCTTAAACTCCCAGTTCATCGCAAATACAATCGGTGTCGAATCAATCATAGCATATCCAGTAGGCGAAGGCGAGGATGTAGCAGGAAAGGCGAGAGTTGCTTTCCCATTAGAACCTGGAATTGCGTTCATTTGAGTGATTGAATGCCAGAACAAATCATTCTGTTTGATGGTTATTGTTCAACTTGTACACGGTGGGGCCGAATAATTGAATCGAGAGATCGTGGAAATAAATTTAGATTGGTTGCACAAGATAGCGAAGATGGCGAAGCATTCTTACAAATTTGTCCAGAGAAAATTCGTAATTTTGATTCTATTTTTCTATTTAAAAATGGTAAATGGTTCTACAAAAGCGGCGCTTTGATACGTATCGCCACCGGACTTCCTCTGCCCTTTCCAATACTCTCTTTCTGCTGGTTTATTCCTTTACCTATCCGAGACTTTGTATACGATATTCATGCAAAATATCGATGAATCTGACTCGGTGGGTTCATGGGGCGCCGTCTTTTGGGCTGAGTGTTGAGTGAACAGAAGGACGGTGATAGGCGGCAAGGACGCCGCCCACGCCGCCGGCGTTCCGGTGGGTCGAATTCGACTCATGGAAAGAAGTCGGTGAGCGATGATAAAGAGTCTATTCAGCGGGCGCTAGATCGATTTACTGTTAATCCTGCACCGATGGGATTTCCGCAGGATATCGAGCCAGCAGCAAAGAAGATCAAGGTGAATTGGCATGTCAATTCAGTTCCAAAATCCGTTCAAAGAAAGGCAGGAAATATGGTCTGTTCTCCCGGAGAGTTTGGCTTTCTTCCACAGAAAAGGGTTGATCAAATCGCAAAGAAAATCGATGGATTAAACATCACTTTAGAACAGGCATTATCTCTTCGCAGTGCATTGAATCAAGAGAAGAGTGTTTACTCTCATGGACGCTTGATGAGCCGAGCTAATGAATTGCGTCGCCGCTATGATTCTGGCGAAGGTGTGTTGACACTTTCGAAGCGATTTGATGCACCCCCTGTAAATGTATTTCGTGCGATTTTGACCGGGCGCGGATGGTCAAAAAATAAGATTAAAGAAACTCTGAAGGCACCGAGTAAAATGAATAAGCGTGATCAATCAGAATTTGAAGCTGCTGAGGCGGCAGATCGTGTTAGCTCAGTAAATCAATCAGAGACCCAAACCGCAGCAGAGGTTTTCGAAGACATTCTTTGTGATTATTTTGAATCGGCCGGTGTTCGCTTTCGACGTCAGGAAGAATTGCTCGCCGAACAAAAGAAATCAGAAGGTCGGGCAATCATTACGCCAGATCTTCTTCTTCTCGACGATGTTCGAATCAATGGAGTTCCCTGTGCCTGGATTGATGCCAAGCATTTCTTCGGCGCGGATTTACGATTTCCGAGGAAGAAAACTCAGAAGCAGGTTAACCGATACGTAAACGAATATGGTCAAGGCGCAATCGTATATCGCCATGGTTTCTGTGATGGACTGAAATTAAAAGGAGCAATTCTTCTCGATTCAAGCCCTCTCGATTTGACACCGTTGGCAAATTTTCACGAGAAATTGCGTGAGAATTCAGAAGAGTGAACCAATTCGACTTATTTTTGAATTTAGTCCTGCTTCATTCAATAAAGCATTCAATTTTTCGAAGTCACTACCATCGTAATCAAGATTTGATGGTACGATTACGACACTTTCTCCAAGCATGCAGAGTAGTGGAGTTAATCGATCTGAAGCGCTTATTTCATCAATAGATTTTTTCGCAATATCGATAATTCCAGTTCTTTCAGAATCGGTTAGCAAGCCACTCTCTTCAGCAAATTTTTCCGCTCCAATAATCAATTCATTCCATCGCGATGATTTCCAATCTCCTTGAGAAAGTGAAGCCATCTGAGCATTTCCAGCATCAGAAATTGATTGTTTCCATTTTGGATCATTAATGTAGATTGATGTGTGTTTTCCCGATTTTTTTCGCCATGCCAACAGTACTGGAGTATGTTCAGTCCAACCATCTGCCCGGCCCGGCCCACGATCTAATAACTCCCCACTAAAGGGTGCACCTGCTCTAATTCTTCGTTCAACTCCTCCCGCAGATAATGCTGTTACATCACCTAAGCCGGAAGAGCGTTTTCGCTCGATTCGATGGGCGAGAAAAAATGATCTGCGCATGCTTTCTTCATGTGGCTCCCCCATCGCTCTGAGGAATGCGGCAGCAGCTGCGACAGCACCTGCTGCAGACATGCCAAATCCCTGAGATGTAGGAAGTGCCATTCTGATGGCGATTTCCCATGCGTAATTCTTTGTTGAGGGGAGTTCGAAAGCTAATGTTTCGAGAACTTCTCGGTACAACGATTCATCGCCATCACAATCAAGGAATCGTACTTGCAATCCAAAATCACCTTCGATTCCTCGAGCGATGGCTTCAATGCCATCGTGAAGTGAGAAGCCGGCTCCTAGGCTACCTTGCTCAATCGGGTCTTCTGTTTGATCTTCAACGGTAAAAATTAGAGTGATGTGAGCACCAGCCATACCTCGTCCGAGGAGCACCGACATAGGCTCGCCTATCCCTTTGAGAAATAAAATCCTCGTTTTGATTAGAGGACTGCCGCGAAGTCTTCATCGATTAGGCTAAATCGTTCTGCAAGTTCTGCAGAAGCCTTTTCAAAAGCCACACGCGGAGTCATTGAACCATCGGTTTCGAAGGAAAGAATAAATTCACCAGGTACTGCTTCTACGGTTACTGCATTTTTGAATGTTCGTGATTCTTCGGTACCTGCTCCAACATGATGTAAGTCAGCGATAAGTTGCTCGACCTTTTGATAATCTTCAAGTCGTCCTTCTTTATCGAAATCCTTTGCATTAATCTCGAGATCGAGATCCCAAAGCATCTTTGCTCGGCTCTTAATATTAATTTGTCCAACATATTTTGGTTGGAAAGTGACGCCACAAACCGGGGACCATTTTGCATGATCTCTTCCACGGCCCATAATCGCTGTAGCATAAAACTCGACCATTTGGCCACGGAATAATTTGGTTAGAACAATCGGTTTGTATTCATCTAGAATTTGTAAACCTAGGTCAGCGCCGAGATAATTCAAATCACCAGCTGTAACCTCAGTACCTTCTTCACTGCCGAAAACCTTGCACCCAAAGAACATGCAACACTGCACGCAACCACGGTCTGCTTCAATGAGTTCAGCACAAGTTGGGCATTCGTCTTGGAAATAAAATTCATCATGGTTGGTTGGAATTGGCACCATTGCCAATCGTTGAGCAATCATCTCATCGGGAAGAGGTCCGGTTGTTTCCCAGACGTGATCATCCTGTTCGATGGTGCCTAATTCGAAGCGAACTGTTTCGATAGCCATTTTGGGGATATCGGAAATTAACGCACGACGAATCGAATTGACGAAAGCGCGGTCGGTCTTTGCAACCAAGATTTTTATCTTGGAATCAGATTCTTCAAGAATTGTAATATCTACCATTTTTTTTCACCTCAAACTCTACGGCCACGACGGCCCCCCTTCGCCTTAGTCCCATCCGTTGGGATTGGAGTGACGTCTTCGATTCGTGTGATTTGAACCCCTGCACGAGTTAGAGCACGGATTGCTGCAGTAGCACCTGGGGCGCTGTGTGAACGGTTTCCACCAGCACCGCGATACTTGACGATTACTTGATCGAATTCCTTCTCGGAAAGCATTTCAGCGATTCGCTCAGCTGCTCTTGTAGATGCAAACTGTCCGCCAGAATCGCTTCCGCCCTTGGTGACCATTCCACCCGAAACCTTGCAGATTGTTTCCGCGCCGGTTAGATCGGTAGCGGTAATTAATACATTATTGTGAGTACTGAAAATATGTAGAATTGCCTTGTGTCCCATCAGCTCGCCTCCTTAGGAATAGTGTCTTCTACAATCGGAGCTTCAGCAGAATCTTTCTTGACCTGTTCTACGAATTCTTCGGTAGCTGCATGAGGACCATCTGGCGATGCTCCGCCTACCGCTTCCTCTTCTTCATCGGCAACCATTGTCAGACGGAGTTGTTCCATCTCGACACGGAATGGGTGGTCTGGGTTGTTGTAAACTGAGTTTGAGGAATAGCAAAGTTGCTCTTCCTCGGACTTGAGGATATGGTATCCTGGCACAGTCATACGTTGTTCACCAATCGATATATGGCCGTGAACAATCATATTTCGAGCACCGCGCATTGAAGGTGCGAATCCGCGATAATATACAACGGATTGTAATCTGCGAGACAACATGTTCTCGACCTCGATTTGTAAAACATCGTCGACTCGAGCTCCTTCAGCTAGCAATCCTTGTCGGCATAATGAATTTACCAAGTCGTTTTCTTCACGTGCATAATGTCCTTCAGAAGTATCGACTCGACCGATTAACTTCATCGCTTGATTTCGGTGGCGACGTAGGGCGGATTTTTCTCGCCAAATTTCATTCATTCCACCGGTTTTCTTCAAACCGTACTTTTCCTTCAAAGCGTGCTCTTCATCGATACGAGCTTGTTTCCAAGGGTGGGTTGGAGTTTGTGTCTTAGAACGTGCAAATTTTGGATCTCCCATTTAAAACACCTCACTTCTTCCTCTGCACACCGAGTGCAGTGCCACTACGGCCGTTGCTACGAAGACGCTGCCCGCGAACCTTGTGGCCACTTCGGTGGCGTAGACCGCGGTAGGTCTTCATTCCTGCGAGGCGGGAAATATCATCCTTCAAGGTCATCTTGACATCCATTGCCACTAGGTGTGCATCTTCATTCGATTCAAGGTCTCGCTGGCGGTTCACTAACCACCAAGGAACTTTGGTCGCGTATTCGTCTATTGTTGCTCTGAGTTGATCTTGTTCCTCATCTGACAGATGCCCGCCGAGCCTCTTTCCATCGATCATTGCGAGTCGGCAGAGTTGCTGTGATGTGCGAACGCCGACCCCCTTGACCGAGGTAAGTCCAATGGCGATAGGCTTCAGTCCGTCTATGTCACTGTCAGCCAATCTGATGATGTAGGAGAAGTCATCTCCAAGTTCTTCTGTTTTCTTACTCATTGTACGGTTCCCCCGTGTTCACCGTTTCCGGTGGCCTTTTGGGCGTCCTCGCGACCTACCAACCCTATTTCAATCAGCCGCCTACCTTTAGGTAGGGAATTTTTAGGTATATTTCTGATTAATCTTCTTTGCAAACGACATAGAGTGTGTGACTGCCCACACCTCGAGACATCATTATATCGATCATGAATGCTTTTTCACCATCGATTTCTTTCAGTGCCTTGTCAAGTCGGCGTTGTATCGTCGGTTGTATTTTTGGATCTAGATTACAACGCAGAGTGACCTTACCAATATCGTGTCTTGCAACACCCGAAGCAATCTGGTCAATAGAGTGCAATTCTGGTGGTGCAAGTCGGTGTTGGCTGACCTTACCTGACGCGACGACAAAACCCATCACATTCGGGTCATCGATTAGAGCTTCGGTGTGAATTAGTAGTGGACGACGACCTTCGGTTCGAATCCACGAGTATCCAGTATCTTTCGGAATAGCAGTAGTAATCCAATTTTCTTGTAGGCCGCTTTGTAACAAAGCCGGATCGATTATCGAAATATAAGCTCCATATGGGGGAGGAGATGTTAGTTTAACTTGGTTTGAAGATTGTGGAGTTCCTTCGATAATAGCGAGGATATTTTTCCTCCCCATTCGAATGCATCTATGGGTTTGTTCAGAGGAAATTGCACCTATCCACAGTGAGAGTCTGTCGATGCGTCCACCGCCTTGACTGAGCCATTCCCAAGTCTTGCTCACACCGGGAAAAGTCATGGCAGCAATTGCATCGATCATACTCTGTTGATCATCACCTAGGCGAGGGGATAAATCAAGAAGGATTGCCGGCCCTCTTGGGCCAGTCTGAAGGAATTCTTTCCACGAGGATAGTAATGGCCCGATAGGTGGCTGCATCTCATCGAGATGATGATTTTGCGCGTCCCGTGGACGCGCAGGATCAAGATGCAGCATTGCGATAGGGGGGTGGGCTCTTGTTCCTGCTTCTCTCAAGCTATTCCAATAGGTTGTAATCGCTCCATCAGCATCGCTACCATCTCCGATAATTACTCGATCTAATGTACGTGAATCTTTCTCCTCAAGCGCTATTTGGTGCATATTTGCCGCACACATTACAGCGACATTACCATCCAATTCAATCCCGAGAGCCGGGCGCGATAAAACGCTAGCAAGAGCCATCAATTGCGCGCCCGAACCTGCCGCAGCATCGAGAATGACTCCGGCTGGCAAATCAGCAGCATCGATTTGGCTAGCTCGAGCTAAGCATACAGGCCAAGGAGTCGAGAGTCGGCGCATATCATCTGACATGTGGAAGGCCGGCTCGCCTTTACGCGCAGATTTTGCTTCAGCACGCTTCTGCGCTTCAGCAATTATCTTCTCGGAAGGAATCAACGCAGTATGTTTCGAGGCCTCAGACACAATCTCGCCCCTACATGCTCAGTCAAGTCATTTTCCATCTAACTAGGTCAGGCGAGTGCTCTATCTACCTTCAATTCAAACTTCAGCCAAGAGTTTTGTAATTGATGACCATCACTATTTCCGTAAGCGATGGGGGGAGGCAGAAGCGTCGTATGAGTCGTTCCTGGACTCAAAAGCCCTCTATCGTCGCCGATGTCTAATCCAATCGCAGACCAACCAAATCCTTTGATATAGTTTGAATCATCTCCTGCGGTAACCAATAAATCGCCTTCATCGAGTAATTCATCGGTATCGGCATCCCAAACTTTGTAATGGACTTCTAATCGATCACCATCGCTTCCATGAATAGTTTCTTCTTCGGTGCCCTTAAACAGATTTACATCGAGAGTAACGATTGCATCTTGCACTGCAACGTGGGTTGCAGTAATCGTGATACTTTGTTCTGTTACGTCATCCAATAATCGTAATTCGATAATAATAGTGTCATTTCCTTGAAGTCCATTTACGAGCATATTTGAATCACCTTCGGCAGCAAATTCGACAGCTCCACCTATGATTTCAAGAACTAAATCTAATGTTGCATTACCTCGATTATAGATCACTAAACTTGCTCGATCGTAATTCCCTTGATGTTCCCAATCGCACCTTAATTCACCTGGATAAAGGAATTTGTCATCTTGTTCGGCTAGGACTTCTGGCCAATCCCAATCTCCGAGCCGAGAATCACATGTGTCGAATAATAAATCAACTTCCCAATTCCATCGGTCACCATCTTTGAGAAGAGTCTCATCAGCAGCACCGAAAGTATTTGTCAATTCTTTTTGAAATTGCCATGCGGCAAAGCCGAGCCAAATTACTGAGATTAGAATGACGACTGCGGTGCCGAGTGAGAGTAAGATTGCGGCTCTCGGCACCGCCATCTCATTGAGACCTAATGGGATAGGTGGATGCTCGACCTCGTCGGAGGTATCGGCTATCCATGACCTCGTCATGGTTCTTTGTCGCACCCGTCCGTCATCAAGGTTAGCCTATGGTGTGATAGCATTATTTGGTGATATTATTTTCAAATCGCTTGTGAGTACAATGATTTTGGTGATTTGACAAATTAATCTTTGATTAACTCTTTTTCATTTGCAAGGCCGAGCCAAGAGACCAATCCTAGTTCGCTGGCAAGGAGTATGAGTGCAATCAACAATGTAGTAGGTTCGAGAATTGTTGAGCCAAGGAAAAGCAATGAGGCGAGGATGGCAATTAGCAGATCGACAAGACCCCAAATTCTGAGAACTTTGCGGAATTCTAGGATGCCAATTACCCAAATTGTCGTTGACATTGCAATTAGAATTAAAGGCATAATAATCGTAGTCAATTGGCCAGTCGAGAGAATTCCAATGAAAATTAGGAGGTGAGCATCGATGGCCAAAACCATTGTCCAGTCACCACCTTTGTATGGAACAGTCAATGCACAGGAAATCATGATGAGGATACCAAGCCAGAGCGTCAAATGTGGAATAAATTCTCCTAGTCCATCGTTCCATGAAGAAATTGCGATGAGGGAAATAAATCCTGTTGGAATAAGTAATCCTAGGTCGGTAGTTTGTTTGTGTTTCAAAACATGATTTAAAGAAAAAATTACTGAAAGAATTCCAGCTGGGCCAAACGACAATAGAACAACTGCAATCGTACGAGCACCTTCGGTTTTGGAGGCTTCTTTGTCGAGTTCTTTTCGTTTTTGATTAATCCAAGCATTACCGACTACACATAGAATTAGAATTGCTTCAAGTAGAAACCATGGTAATTTCCATTCAGTCAAATTCCCTTCAAACGGATCGACAGTCAATGGGAAAGGCAATGCTTCGATTAGAGTAGCTCCGACTAATCTTCCGATTAATATAGGCAAAATGAACCAATCAATTGCTATTGAAAGGCGTTCGAGAATATTTTTCTGATTCATTAAAGAGACAACTCCTAATTCGAATACGAGAATTACCAAAACGGCCAAATCAAACAATTCTCGATTGCTCGCGCCCGGTCCGAGATGACCAGCGGTGTGGGCAAAAACCAGTCCGCTAATTGCGATTGCAACCGGCATTTCCATGCCGGCAAAATGAGGTAATTCCAGTTCGAGGCCTTGAGTGCGATAACGTGCTACTGAGACGAGGATAGTCGCGAATATTCCAGCACCTATGAGGACGATTGGTTGAGGCCCGAGAAGTAAACTAAGAATAGTTGCTGAGATCAGTACAAGAATGAGTACTAAAGAGACGATGATTGGCTTATGAGTGTTATCTGTTAGATACAAATCTTCGATATCTTCAGCATCACCTTTCTCTCGCTTCTGCTTTCTTATTGCTTGCATTTCAGCGATTCGTGGATCAAAATTCGACAGGCTTCCTTCACTCTCAGATAATGATTTGATTCCATCACTTCCCTTCACCTGAGCACGAATTGCATCTCTAGTTGCGATAGATTTCAATTCGTGACGAATCTCTCCATTTGCTACTAACCATACGGTACTGCCTGCGAATAGACCAAGTGAAGAAAATTGAATTAAGGAATCACCTATTTTGTAACTTAATACCACCATTGTTGAAAGTAAAAATAAACTGGCTAAAGCAGGATTGAGTAATTTTTCCATTTTTGGCGCTTGAGGCAAATAAGATGCGACAATAATCAATGTGCAAATTAACGCTATTTGGTCGGATTGAAGAGTAGGAATTGAACTCATTTCTGGTAAAATCATTCCGATATCACGCTGAGCTAATAGCAATAATAATTGCACACCCATCAAGGTCATGCCTATCGTATATCGTCCTTGGTGAACCCCTCCATCTTTGAATAACAGAATCATTGTCATAATGCAAAAAATCAACATCAATGGCTCGGCTAAGCCGAATTGCCATTGCAAAGCGAAAAAGAAAATTGCGATAATGATGAGCATCGTAGAAGCGCTTCCAACTCTTTTTCTGAAAATTTCTGAACCGATGTGCATGGCAGTTAAAATCGATAACAATACTAATAGTGTGGGTGCAGTAAAGCCTCCGAACCTTGCTAAAAATAGAATTGTCAGCATCGGTAGCCAAAGTCCTAATGACCATAATTGTAGTAATCCTGAATCACGGATTGATGCTGAAATTTCAGTAAGACCAAGAAATTGAGATGCTAAATTGACTCCAGTTTTGCCTAATCGTAAGTTGACAATAATCAATAAAATCGACGAAATAGCGAGATAGATGAAAAGTGGAATTGGATCAATGTCAATTATCGAGCCTGGGTCATTAATCTCGTTTGCGACAAGAATTGTTCGAATAGTTTCTTCAGCAACTTCTTCAATTAATATCCAAATCCATGGCAATAGAACGGTAATTCCGGCAAGAGACGGTGAATTTCGTTTGATTGCTAGGTAGGCAGTGCCGATATGGAGTGATGCTAAGGCGGCGAGGAGAAGTCTACCGCCATCGCCACCTGCATCACTCGATTCAGTTGGCACTAAAAGTACGAGTAGACCAAGAATCGCGATTGCCCCCGTCCAGAGAACACGGTCACTTACTGAATCTTGATCTCTTAGTATTACATAGCCGGTGATAATCGAGCCGAGAAATGTGAATAATACGTAGGAATCTAACCCGAGGTCGAAATCAAATTGTTCCCCTAAAAGAAGAAACATTGTCAAAAACGGAGTAGCGAACAATAGTGGTTTCGTGACTCGCTGCCAACTTACACCTCGAACTACTAGATAGGAACCAGCAAAAGCAGCGCCGAGGAAAGTGATTAATCCTAAAGCATAGCCCAAATTTTCTCGATTTGCAGCGACAGCTAACATAGCGCCAATCATTCCCAAAGATATTGATACACCCCAGAGTCCTGGTTTACCAAGCCCGACAGATTTGAAAGCGCTTGAAAACCAATTTTCTTCGCGCGCGAAGCGCGCAGCCATTGTCGCGTTGATACAGGTAATTACCATTAATAATAAGAATAATAAAAGCGGTGTTTCCAATGGTAATATTACCAATGAACCAACGCTTACTCCATCGGTTAGAGCATGCATACCAACCCACAAATTTGTCGTTGCAACACCGAGGGCTGCGAGATTTCCTGAATTGCGGTGAAGTGCTAATCCGTGGACTAATAGTGTTGCGATGAGTATCATCGCTGCAACTCCGATTTCACCTAGAATCGAGCCTGCACTCGAGCCTATCGCAAGTAGAATGAGAGTAGATTGAGCCGCGATCGCATCATGGTTATGGCGGTATGCTACCCAAACATTGACCGCTACCAATCCGAGGAGGAGAGGTCCGAGTGAAGTGGTAGAAATGAATTCCCATCTGTGAAGTTCGATTGCTAAACCATAGAGAATTTTCATCGAAATAATCGCCCAAGTAATTCCGAGTAAATGCAAATTTTCTTTTGGGACCCATAATTCACTCAATGTAAATCCTAATCCTGCCAAACCGATTAGAACTATTAGCGCGAGCAATGGAGAAAGAGCAATTCCAGCCTGTAAGCTTACTCCTGAGAACACGAAAATCATTGCAATCATTAGAGCCCAATTTACTCTTTTTTCACCTTCTTTTGCCAAATCTGTGATGACATCCGTATCTGGTGCAACCTTAACCGTTCCATCCCGACCAATCACCCCGGGTGTATTTTCATCGTTTTCAGCAAAGGGGTCGAAAAAGTCACCGATGGCTTCATCGATTTCGACATCGGCATTTGTTTCAACACTTTTTTCTTCTTTTTGAGGGATTAGAACATCTTCCAATTCAATCGAGTCGCTAATCTTGAACGCCCTTCGACGAATGATGGAATCATCCTGCTCCTCTGCTACCACGCTTTGCGTGAAAGGTCGCTAAGGGTTAATTGCATCTGTGAATTATTGTATTTATATTGAATATCTTCAGGTAGTCGATGAGTTCGACCAGCCGTAAAAATTGAAAGCGAGATGGCATCGTCGGTCTCCATGGAGATTACCTCCAAGGGCACTGGACCCTCTGAATTCGCCACCTCACTAGCCACACATGGGTTGAATCCCAGCGGCGCAGTACATTGGAATCTCGGTTGGGAAGCATTGCATAGGCTTGCTGTCGAGCGTGGTGAGGCCTGCCTTACCGCGCACGGTGTCTTACTTGCTACTACAGGAGAGCGCACAGGTCGCTCTCCGAATGACCGATTTATCATTGATGAGCCGGGATTAGCCGAGGATGTCTGGTGGGGAGATGTTAACAAATCTACCACGCCAGAAGTTTTCGATAATTTATTAGAAAAAGTCCAAAACTATCTCGATGAAGTCGACACGTTATTCGTAAAAGACGCACATTGTGGAGCAGATCCAGAATATTCAATGCCGGTACGGTTGATTACCGAGAAGGCTTGGCACGCTTCGTTTTTCCACAATATGTTTGTTCGCAGTGAACCAACAGAATTGCTAAATCACAAACCACAATACACAATTCTTCACGCTCCGGAATTACTTGCAGATCCTGATATAGATGGAACAAATTCCGGCGTCTTCGTTATCCTTGCTCTCGATCGTGGTTTAGTAATCATCGGCGGAACACATTATGCTGGCGAGATTAAGAAAGCAATTTTTACAATAATGAACCATATTTTGCCCGCCGATGGATTATTGCCTATGCACTGTTCATCAAATACTGATTACAAAAACTCAGCATTATTTTTCGGTCTATCCGGAACTGGAAAAACCACTCTATCAGCAGATCCAGGCCGAGCATTGGTCGGTGATGATGAGCATGGTTGGTCGGATGAAGGAATTTTCAATTTCGAAGGCGGTTGTTATGCAAAATTAATTGGGCTTTCTGAAGAGGATGAACCAGCAATTTATGCAACCACCCGCATACCTAGTTCAGTCCTTGAAAATGTTATTCTCGATGCGGATGGAGTTCCAAATTTTGCTGATGGCACATTGACTCAGAATACCCGTGGCTCCTATCCAATTGAGTCGATAGAGAATAGAACTCCAGATTCGATGGCCGGTCATCCGAAAGATGTTGTTTTCTTGACTTGTGATGCTTTTGGTGTTTTACCCCCTCTTTCCCGCCTATCTCCTGAACAAGCCGCCTATCATTTCATGTCGGGTTATACAGCAAAGGTTGCTGGAACTGAGATGGGAATAACCGAGCCTCAAGCAACTTTCTCAACCTGCTTTGGTGCACCTTTCATGCCCCGACATCCAAGTGTTTACGCAGATCTGCTATCAAAGAAAATACGAGAGCATGATGCGAATTGTTGGTTAATCAATACAGGTTGGGTAGCTGGCGGATATGGTGAATCCAGCCGAATCCGTATTAAGTGGACTCGAGCCTTATTAAACGCAGCACTGAGCGGTGATTTAGATGATGTTATCTTTGTTAAAGACCATCGTTTTGGCTTTACAATTCCAACTTCCTGTGAGGGCGTGCCTGATGAGATTCTTCAGCCTCGAACAACCTGGCCTGAGCCTGAACGATATGACAATGTAGCAAATTTACTCGCTCAAATGTTCATCGAGAACTTCGAGCAATACAAAGATGGCTGCAGTAAGGAAGTTCTCGCAGCATCCCCACAAGTTATGTCTTGAATGTTGGTTGAATTACCAATAAATTCTGAGGGTTCTTCCATAGTTTCTATTATCAACTTAAGATGAGCCTTGACTTGTGTCTGAAGAACTACATGTTGTAACCGGAGCCTTCGGATACACGGGTAGATGGATTGCCCATCAATTATTGGAACAAGGGAAAAAAGTGCGAACTTTGACCAATGCTGTGGGTCGCGATGACCCCTTTGATGGGCAGGTCGAAGTTCACCCTCTCGATTTCGAGAATAAGGCTGCATTAATCGAATCACTGCGTGGTGCCGACGTTCTGTACAACACCTATTGGGTTCGTTACAACCATCAAAGCAAGAGATTCGACCATGGAATCGCGACCCGCAGCATTGGTCGAAAATACCACAACGATTTGAAAGAACAAAAATATCGCTCTCCAAAATGACTACCCAACAATCAGAGGCGCTGTTTTGCATATCGTTGAGCATCAACAGCACAAATAGCAGCCATGTGAACTACCTCGCGAACACTATCATTTCGTTGAAGAACGTGAGCGGGTTTAGCTAATCCTTCAAGGATTGGGCCAGTCATTTCAGCCCCTGCGATTCTCTGTAATAATTTGTAAGCGATATTTGCTGATGTTAAATTCGGACAAATCAACACATTTGCTGGTCCATCGAATTCCATAAATGGATAATTTTTCTGAATTTCTGGAATTAATGCAGTATCTGCTTGCATCGGGCCATCGATACATAGGTCAGGCTGCATTTCGCGAGCGATTGCAATAGCTTCCTCAATCCGATCGGTTCGCATCTCGCCGCTCGTACCAAAATTCGAGAAGGAAAGCATCGCAACTTTCGGTGTAACGCCGAAACGGCGAGCAACCTTGGCGGTTTGAATGGCGATTTCAGCCAATGTTCTTGCATCGGGATAGATGTTAATCGTCGCATCGCCAATAAACATCAGTTGACCGTTTACTGTCATCATGTACATGCCAACAATTCTGTGTGTACCTGGAGCGGGACCAATGGTTTGGAGGCAGGGTTTGACAATGTCAGGATAATGGTGAGCGACGCCACCGAGATAACCATCAGCATCTCCCATATGCACCATCATCGAACCAAAGTATGTCGTCGATTTCATCAATCTGACAGCATCTTCCACAGTTACTCCCTTTCGACCACGTATTTTGTGAAATTCATCCGCGTAAGAGCCACGCCTTCGGGGATCGTAACGGACATCGATTGTTTCACAATCAAATTCAAGACCTAATTCTTCTTTTACCGCCTCAATCCGCTCCTCATGTCCTAATAATATCGGTTCGCAAATATTTTCGGAAATACATTGCGCAGCCGCCTTGATAATCGTAGGATTGTCGCCTTCTGAGAAGACGATTCGCTTCTTATCTTGGCGAGCTATGTTGATGACGCGTCGCATTATCGAACGAGTTAGGCCGAGTCTAGCTTCGAGTTCTTCTCGGTATTTTTCAACATCGAAGTCAGCTTTTTTGATGCGAGATACGCCTTCCAAAACAGCTGCTTCAGCGACCGCACTAGCCTCCCAAATGAGGACGCGCGCGTCGAATGGTTTGGGGATGAGATAATCTGGACCGAACTGAATCTGTTCGCCATCATAAGCTGCAGCGACATCGTCAGGAACCGGTTCCTTAGCAAGATTGGCTATTGCGTGGGTCGCTGCCATTTTCATTCCTTCAGTTATCTCCGTTGCACGAACATCGAGTGCACCACGGAATATGTAGGGGAACCCGAGAACATTGTTGATTTGATTTGGGAAATCGGATCGCCCAGTCGCAACGATTGCATCTTCGCGGACGGAATAAACGTCGTCAGGAAGAATTTCAGGGTCGGGATTTGCAAGTGCAAAAATTAAGGGTCGATTAGCCATACTAGCGACCATTTCACCGTTGACAATTCCACCACGAGATAGACCGAGAAATACGTCTGCATCTTTCATTGCCTCGGCTAAACCACCGTTGTCGATGTCGAGTGCGAAGAATTTTTTGTACTCATTCAACTCTCCGGATTGTGCACGAGATTTTGTAATAATTCCTTTTGAATCAACCATCAATAAATTGGCCGGTGAGACGCCTAGGCGGATGTAATGGTGAGCACTGGAAATTGCGGAGGCTCCAGCTCCAGAAACAACAATTTTTACTTCAGAAATTTCCTTTTCGACGACCTCTAATCCATTGAGTAATGCGGCACCTGAAATAATCGCTGTTCCATGTTGGTCGTCGTGCATTACTGGGATATCCAATTCGGCGACTAATCGGCGTTCAATTTCAAAGCATTCTGGTGCTTTAATATCCTCGAGATTTATGCCACCAAATGTTGGGGCTATCGCCTTCACAGCCTCGACGAATTCATCGACATCGGTGCGATCTACTTCAATATCAAAAACATCAATATCAGCGAAGGCTTTGAACAAAAGTCCCTTGCCTTCCATTACTGGTTTCCCTGCCAAGGCACCGATGTCACCAAGCCCCAGTACAGCGGTTCCGTTACTAATCACAGCGACTAGATTACCCTTTGATGTGTAGGAATATGCCGCGTCAGGATCTTTCTCAATTTCTTCACAAGGATAGGCAACTCCAGGGGAATAGGCCAATGAGAGATCTCGAGAGGTGCCATGCGGTTTGGTTGGCACCACGGATATTTTTCCAGCCGGCTTAGCTGAATGATAATCCAATGCTTCCTTGCGAAGTTGCTTATCTGTCAGGATCCCACCCCTAGTGACTTGCGGGCAACCCACCCCTCTATCATGCTATCCGATTGGTGAAAAATAGATTATCAGCCGTATATCAATTGATATTCAAGTGTTATTATTAGTGAGTTTTGAGTAGAATATTCCCACCTATGGTGGGAGAGCATCAATGGAACATTAGGCCATGCCCTTCATAATGTGAAAGATATCGCCAAAGTTTGGTGTTAACAATAAATCGACGTGTTTCGCTTAGCCAAAAGCGCCTCGCCTTCACTCTTGTTGCATTGATGATTCTCGTTCCTTGGTCAGCGATATCGACCAGTAATATCGATTTTGATGAAGACGAATCGCCATACTATTCGAATCGTAATTGGGGAGCGGGAGGAAGCAACGATACCGGTTGGATTGACTTTGTTGCAACAGGGGCTGATCCAGCGAATGGAACTTATGCATATGGTGATTTAAATTTGAACTTCGCACCTGGTGCTGAAATCGACAATCTCACTTTCGAAGTAGCAGTTGATGGGGCCGAGGGCTATTGGGCTACAGAACCTCAAATTACTCTTCTCGAAACTCAAACCCCGATTCTTGATTGGCGTAATCTTGGCGATCTTGGACGGCAGAATACCTTCGAGGAAAATCAACCTGAGGTTGGTGAGAATGGAGTTCTCGATACTTGGCTTCAACCTAACTCGGTGAGCGACGCTGGTTGGCAATTACCGGTCGGTGTTACGATTACCGATCTCGTTATCGAAGCTTTACGACCTGCTGATCCAAAGGTTTCTTTCTCGGCGCTAAATGTTGAAATTTATGATAGCGCCGTGAACCCAATCGACGGTCGTCTGTACATTCTTCTAGACGATGATTTACTCCACATGGATGACCAATCTTCGAAATCTATTATCGATATTAATACTGAAATTTTCGGTCGTAGTCTGGCAATCGATTCATACAGTAATCGGATATTGATTGGCACAGAAGATGGTTCGGTCTATGCTCAGAGTTTGTTTACTTCTGAGGATTTAGGGATTATTCTTCAAGGACCGGGCGATGTCAATGACCAATCTCCGATTACCGCAATTGGCGTCGATAGTTATGGAACAGTCTGGGCCGCCTCAGGGTGCCAAATCAATTACATAGCTCTCGACCAGAGTGCCTGGTCGGATTCCACATTCTGTTTGGATGATGAATTGGAAATCCCCTCAGATCTTGTTATTGTCGGTGACAGAGTTTACCTTTCGACGAAGACGCATGGAGTTCATCTTCTTGATTATACTACGACGAGTGGTTCAAACGGGGTTAACGTAACTATTGATGACAACATCGTTTGGAATACTCAAAATCATTTGACATCCGACAAAATCACAGATTTACAATTGCTTGGAAATCATCTTTTAATCGCGACGGCGACAAACGGAATCAATCGTCACGATTTAGCCTCAAATTCTTGGCTTGCATCTTGGTCTACAGGAAATTGGCTAGCTTCGAATCAAGTCCATGGATTAGCAGTGACAGAAGGCTGGTTGCATATTTTGGCTGACTCAACCGTTCATGCATATGATACTGGGGCAATGATTTTCCGTTCACAAAGGCAGCTTTCTGATATGGGATTATTCAGTTCTGGTAAAAACATCATTGCATGGCCTGATTTGGATGGTTCGAGAAGTCCTGATATTGGAACGGTTTTGGTTAGTGATGGTACGGGAACAATCGCTCGACTCCGGGGTGAGGCTACGGATGGAACCGAAATTTTGGTTAGTAGCCCGGCTGCTGAAGCGATGAGCGTCACATTATTTGTCGATGATTTAGAGGGAGGTGAAATTTGGATAGGTGGAAGAAACATTCTCGACCGATTCGATCGAGACGAACAGATTTGGCAAACTTCGATAGATATTTCAGATTATGTCAACAATCCTGGCGGTATTACTTCGATGGTTCAAGATTCATTAGGTTGGGTCTGGATTGGTACTCTGAATGCAGGAATTTTACGTATAGACAATCGTGATGGCTCTTATATTGGAACTGTGCAAGGAATTGGTTCAACCCATGTTTCTAGCCTTGCTCATGATGATTACACTTCGATGCTTGTTGTCGGTCACACAGAATCTGGGATTTCTCTTGTCAATACCACCTCGATGACTCTCTCTGATGTATTGACTGAATCCGACGGAATGGATTCTGATTTCATCAATGACGTTGCGACTCGATATGGAATCGCATACATCGCAACTCCTGATGCTGGAGTAATGCGAGTTGATCTGCAAGATTTCACAATTTTAGGTTCATGGCAATCACTAGGTGCAGATAATCTTGCAGCGACCCCTGTCGCGGTCGATGAAGATATGATTTATCTCGGTCTAAACGGCCTAGGAATTTTGGTATTCGATCGTTTGACTGGCGATATTTCCGATTTTTGGAATGAAGATGGTAACCTACCTGATGATGATATTTTATCGATGAAAATTGATGTGAATGGTGGCTTATTGGTTGGTGCTTCGGGAGCATTAGCACGCTGGGATGGGTCCTCTTGGACTACTTTGACCGCACCTGGAGGTTGGTGGAACCGGCCTTCATCATTCTATGATGTAACGAGTGATAGTGATGGAATTTATGCTGGAACAAATCGTGGTGCTTGCTATTGGAATTGGCAGTATCAATACCAGGATTGTATATCGACGAATGAAGGCATGCCTAGCCGTTGGGTCTACGCTGTCGATATGTTGAGTACTGACCGCTTGCTTGCGGGAACAAATGAAGGCGCAGCTCTCATCAATACCGATAATGATACAGTGATTGAGGTTTGGCAAGCAGGTGATGAAACCCAGCGTTCTCGTACGGTTTTGGTCGACGATATCCTTTACCTTGGATTTGAAAATACTGGACTTGCCCGCTATGACCTAGTCAATCAAGAATGGCTGCAAACTTGGGATGGGGACCAAGGAATGCTCGATGATGATGACGTAACCACACTTGTTCCTGGATTGACTTACGGAACGATATGGGCTGGTGGTGACTTTGGTCTAACATTGCTCGATGTCATCAATAACACGGTTCTAATTGACTGGAATCGTGGTCTAAATTCTGGTGGACCTACCCTTTCTAATACTCCGCCCGCCGATATTGAAATAATCGGTGATACCTTACATTATTCTATCCAACGAAGCAATGGTTGGGGCGCCTCAAATGATTTGATTTATCGAATTAATTTGACTTCAAATTCTAGCAAATCCACCCTTGATGCCGGTTCACGTCTCGGTTGGTCCGGTGTCATTCATGGAATCGGTTCGGTCGGAGACCATCTATGGATCGGCGTCCGACCGACTCAATATTGGAATAATGGCGATGGCACAATCGTTCGTTGGAACACATCATCAGAAAATTGGTCTGATGATTTGCAAACGATTGGAAATGTTCTCCGAGTAAATGCTCAATTCCTTGGCGATTGTTTCCCAATCAATTCTTCTTCTTGTGAAATGTGGGTCGCGTATGGGAATAATATCCTGCGCCGATTCTCTGCCCATAATATGACTTTACTTAATGAATGGACAAATATCGACGGGCCAATTCGTGGAATGGTTGAATATGATGGCGAATACATGTTTGCCAGTATGGCGGGATTATTACGCTGGAATCCAGCTAACGAAACATGGCTGACTCCATGGACTCACAATTATGGTTTACCTTCCGATTCAGAAGATCAAATTTACTCATTAACCGTTGCTGGAAATGATTTGTGGGCTGGTACATGTGAAGGCGGTTGCGGGTGGAATTCAGACGCTGAGGTTCTTCGGATGAATGGTTCTTCTGGATTATGGACATTATGGGATTTAGGTACGGGCGATATTCCCGATGGATATCCTGCTGATATCGAAGTATGCGACGATATTGTTCACATAGCCATCGGTGAAATCGCTTGGTGGGGAAATCAAGGCGGAATTGCTAGATATGACCTTGCTGACCATGATAATGATCAGTTAACCAATGAGTGGATTTCACCTCTCACAACAGGATCTCCTGGGCTCGCTAACAATGATGTTCGCGCCATTGCCTGTGATGAACCAAATCGAATAATGTATATTGGTTTCGATACAGATGGGGTCGGAATTGATCGCTACAATTACAATACAAATTCTCTCTTGTCTACTCTTACTCATTCTAGTGACGGAATAGGCGATGACCGAGTTTTCCCCGGTGGAATGTTACATGATGGAAACCTCCTCCTCGTCACTCATCAATACGATGGCACTGGTGGTATTTCACGAATTATTACTTCGGGTACATCGACTGCAAATGGCCAAATTCTAAGTCCTGGAATGGATGGCTGCTCAGTCGTCCGTGCTCCTTCAAGTACAACTCCAGTTTACGCGATTGGCCGTTCCGGCCAAACAACAGGGCTCAATCGTGTTGATCGCTTAGATTCGACCGGTCTAATCGAAAGTGGTTTCGATGAATTAGCCGGCCTTACAAGCGGTCGTGTAGTAGAAATCATCTCAAATTCAACTCACGTTTGGGTGTCAACAAGCCTTAATGTCAATTCATTTCACGGCTCGTCGGTCCTTCAAGGCGAATTGACTAGCAATGGTTCTGTTCGTTGGGAATATGGCTATAATTTTCAATCAGATATTGTCAATGATTTAACTTTGGATGGCGATGTTCTGTGGGTCACTACAGCAGGTCAAGGTTTGAGAAAGATCGATTTATTACAACGAACAAGAAGCAATACTCCAGTCGCTTTACACAATCAAATGGATGGAACAGTCCTTCTCGATGATGGCACGATGTATGTTGGATTGATGGGCAGCCAAGGCTCTGCAGCCGGTTTCCAAATATTCAACACCAATACCGGCAATTGGGGTCATGGCAGCCTTCTCGCAGGATTGCCGAGTAATATTGTTCGAGATTTTTTAGAAAGTGGTAACCATATTTTCGTAGCTACTCACGGTGGAATCGGACTTTACAATACGTCTCGCAATGATTGGGATGATCCGATTACAACGATCGATGGTTTACCTAGCCCTATTATTGAACATCTGATGTATGTTTCAGATCCGAATGCAGGCAATACTACGAATTCATTGGGATTATACGATAAAATTCTGGCCGGTGGATTGGCTGGTTTGACCGTGTTTAATTCGAGTAACTTATCAATTATCAAAACCATAGGGTTTGATGATGGATTGGCTGGAGATAAAGTTTCAGGATTGGCTTTTGCTGATTCTGTCACCCGTGAAATCGTTGGAAATTCTTCGACAATTACACTCTATCATGACGCTTCGATTTTCATATCTCACAATGGTCAGGGCCCGACACGACCTGGAGTAGTCGCCTGGGATATCGTTACTGATTTAGTAAATGGAAGCTACCAAATCGATATGATTCCAAGCAATGATGTTCGCGCTATCGCAACTGATGATTGGGGGGTTCACATTGCTACCGACAACGATCCGGTTGTTCATTGGAACTCTACTATGATGAAAATGGAGACCGGTGTCGGTGCTAATTCACTTCTATCATGGCCACCGTTTGAGATGGTCTCAAACGGTGTTGAACTGGTCTTGATTAGTCCACGTGGAATCGATGTTTTACGAGTTGGAGAAGATCATGGTACGGTAGATTCGTTGGTTATGACTGGGTTAGCTGGTGCTGCTATAGATTTCACAGGATTGTATGTAGTAGGTCAAGATGGATTGCATCATTTCAGTCCTGTTGTAACTTTGAATGAACAATCTCGCGAAAATCAGCGAAGAGCAGAACCGCTTTCCACTCTATTCGCTGGACAGACTTGGGATATTACTAATCGAACTCATCCAGGTATGACAACAATTCTAGTGGATGATTTGAACCCAATTACAATTTCTTCTGATGTCACCTCTTCTCCAACCGGTGCTTTGCCAATGCATTTTGCTGCACTAACGATGGCAAGCCCATCATCTGGAGCATCTATTTGGGCTCGCTCGAAGAGCCTCAATTACTCTGGTTCTTGGGATTTAGCAGCTCGTGATCATGCGATTGAAGCAGGATTCCAGAGTGCGATATCGAACATTGGCCCAGGCTCAACAAATGTTGAATTACATATTCAATTACAGTCTCCAGCCAACGGGCAACTTCGCGTCCGAGTAACATATGATTGGGAACGAATCGAAGTACCGACAGTTATCACATCTCTTGAAAATCGGCCTAATGATGGCGGAGGAGTTCTTGAAGCCTCTTGGTTACTATCAGAAGATGCTGCGTGGTATGCATACCGACTATACGTTTGGGATGCGACTGCCGAACCTGATTGGGAACCGAATAAAGCCGACCTAGCAAACTTTGGTGGCTATCTGACTATTCCTTATTGGTCCCAAATAACCACGACGATTACTGAAGCCGATGATGGTGGACTCATTGTTCCACTTGTGGATGGTAATAAGTATCGAGCTGCGATAGTTATTGAATATCCTGATGGCTCTATTGGTGAGCCGATGAGTTGGGTAGATAATGCAACTCCAACAGATGAAATTCCAGCACCTCCTGCTTGGATTTCTGCAGAACCAATTTCTGGGGGCACGGCTGGAACAATATACACAGAGTGGACGCCGTGCACCGAGCTCGACCCAAGTAAAACTCGACTTTGGGCGGTCGAACATGAAATTACTAACGCAATTGCATTGAGTGGAGAAATTGATTATCCCTTCAGTTCAGGTAATACTACCGTCTTGCAACTCAATCCCGGTACACCATATTGGTTTGCTACAGTTTGTGTTGATGAAGCCGGCCAATCGGATCCTGCTAATGCGACCGTTATCGGTCCAATTGTTACCGCTGGCGGGCTGAATGATGGCATCCCACCAGCAATAATCGAAGGCACAATCGCAATTGATGTACCGGACGATGAAGGTGGAATCATTGAAGTCAATTGGACTCCAAATATTGAGGAAGATTGTGCATATCATACGATTTACATGGTTCCTGCAACAAGTTGGCAACCACCGAACACGGTCGATGGTTGGCCAATCGCAGCTTACATCGAAGATTGCACGACCAATTCAACTTTGATTTCATCAATTGGAGAACTCTCCTTGGTCGACGACAGCGCTTATTGGGTAGGTGTAGTAGCAAGCGATGATTGGGGCAATCAAAATCTCAACGATGTTCTCGTTGTAGAGGTAACCCCGCAATCGAATTTGGCGGGTGTAGGAATTCCACCTGAGCGTGTTGCGGGATTGAATGCTTGGGATCATCCAGACGATGATGGAACTTCTGTTGATATTATCTGGAATCGCTCTCTAGAGAAGGATTTCAGTTTCTACACTATTTGGATTTCTGAATATCCACTTAACGATTTGACCGAGCTTTGGGCACTATGCGAAAATGACCCAGTTGACTGCGGATTGATTACGATTGATCAGCGTCAAATCGGAGGAGCTTTCCAACTCGAGATGACACTGACAACAGCGCTCTATGGCAACCGGGTCAATGAGCTAGTTTCACAATCGATTCAAGCAGGTATTCCACTTTACGTGACAGTGACTACTCACGATGTTAGTGGTAATGTTTACCTCGATGAAATGCAGGATAACATGGTCTTGGTCACACCGTTGGATAACCGTGGTGACATTCATCCACCTGAGCGTTTGGTCGCTCCTCAGTTAACTGATCGTGCGCCAGACGACGGTGACGGCGTGTTTGTCAATTTCCAGGAAAGTGAGGCTTCTGACGTTTCCGAATATTGGATTTATGCTGATGTTGTACCGTTTACAAGCATTGGAATGCGAGAACCGGCGATTATAGTCGAGCGTGATGCGCAATTACCTGTATTATTGGAGCAACTTTCCGATGGGCGCGCACTTGCGCCGAGCATTATGATGTGGGTTTCTGTCGTAGCAGTTGATTCATCAGGTAATTATTGGGACGATGGCCTAAAAACAACTTCGATTGCACTTATTGATGAGAATAGTTTGGATCCTGGTTTGCATATTCCAGAGGTAAGCGGTCTTCGGGCATATTGGAATCCGAGTGGTGACCGTATTGAGATTCAATGGGATGATATGCAAAGTCCTGTTATCGAATCCTACATTATTTTTGCTTCAGCTGAACCATTTGAAGATATAAGAGATATTAATTCTCCAGAATCTGGAAACGAATGGCAAGTAGTGGAGAATTATTACACTCTCTTCTTAGTAGATACAAAATCTGGAATTGCAGAAAACTGGCCAGTTTCAAATGAAATTTCATACTATATCGCAATAGTAGGATTCGATGGCGAAGTCCATCGATTAGCGGTTGACCCATTAGAGGTTCGACCATTTTCTGAGTCAGCATTTGGTAGTGAAAATCCTGGCGATGATGGTTTGGGATTATCGTGGATCGACCAATTAATCGGCGGCGATATGAATATGATTATTGCAGTTATTTCAGCCATTATGATTCTATTCGGTGCAATTCTAATCATCAAACCGAAGGAGCAAGCAGCACCTGAGCCTTGGGAAATGGGTGCTTTAGAGGTAGAACTCGATGAAGAAATGAATCGACGAGAATCAGGTTTGGATGAAGATGATTCGTTTGATGAACCAATTGGAATGGACACCGGTGGAAAAGGAATTAGTGACGGGGGAGAAATCAACCAAGAATCTCTTGACTTGCAACCGAATGAATTTGATGATGAATCAACTCCTTCTGCCTCTTTCGAAGTAGTTGATGAGTTGCTCGGCGGAGATGATGATGAGATTGATTTGGATGATTTGGCAGGTATGGTCGGTGATTTTGATTTGGATGATTTGGACGATTTAGCTGACGATTTAGATGATACAGATGAGGATGTTGACACCTCTTTCCTCGATGATTTATTGTGATATTCAACAGCAGAATTTGAAGTCTTGTAGCCCAAGCGAAGCCTATGGTGAACACCGGGGACCCTCAATCTGAACTATTCACCACTATTGCATGGGATGGTAAATCTCATTTGTTATCAGCAAATCTTCACTTTGCTCGGATGCTGAGGCATTCCGAGCGATTGGGATTGGTTTTGCCCGAAAATTTTAGTCTAAAAATCTTCGAGAAATTGATTTCTCTCTCACCTGTGGGTGAGCCGGTGACTGGTGACGATCAGGCACCATTCGTAATCAGAGTTGGAATCGATAAAGCAGGTGTAATTTCGTTGACACCTAGAGTAAATGGTGCCTGGCCTGACGAACTCTCGGCGATATCTTTAGCCGCTCCAAAATGGGATTCTTCGGTTCGAGGAACCAAACATGGAGATTGGCAGCCATACTTTGAGGCGCGCGAGGCCGCCAAAGAATTTGGTGCGGATATTTCTTTGCTTTTCGATGAAGAAATTCTTGTCGATGGTGATCGATGTATGCCAGTGATTCTCGATGCCGATGGAATCGCCTATCATCCTCGGCCGAGCGAAGGGGCACTCGATTCTGTTACGCTCGAACAAATTCGAGCAGGTATTGAAGCAGCGGGAATTCCAATCCGTCCAGCTCGCCTAACAATCCCTCTTATTTTGCGAGCAAAGGAGATGATTGTGCTCGGTAGTGGAATGGGTGTTCAAGCCTTGGCGAGCATAGATGGTCGGCAAATTGGCCAACCGCGTGGAAGGCTCTTTCAAGCTGCACGAGATTCGTGGTTTGTGCGATTAGATTGTGCATGGCAGTCAATAGAAGATTTGGAGTGAGCAAATGGTCAGAATTGTTGAATCAATATTTCCTTGTTCACAAGCAGACCCCCTTATCGGTATTCTTGCTGGTTCGCGTATAGGTGAATTACCTAATCGAGATGAATTATTACTTCACTCAGGGGGCCCAATTACCGACCTTTCTCAGCGTTCATTCTTACCTTCATTAGATAGTATTCGCATATTGTTTTTCGAGCCGCAATCTGATGATATTACCTTAAGAGAATCTACCCTCGAACCAACTCGTTCAGCACTTTCTGGTGAAATTTTACTCACTCAAGCTCCACCATTGGTTATGTTAGTTCAAGAATGGCAGAATGGGCGTTGGAATAGTGTTGATGAATTGCATCCTAAGACATTGGCAGCGGCTCTTGAAGCCGCTGAAAAATGGGAAATTAAACCTACCAACTTGGATGAGAAAATGCCGATTGTCCCGGGGGGTTTTGCAGGATTATTAGGTTATGATTTGAGTCGATGGTCGGTCGAAGTAGAATTGGAAAATACACCGAAAGATGGAGAATTGCTAGGAGTATTATGGCGATGTGATGCTTGGTGGGTACATGAGCGCGAGGAAGAAAAACTTCGTTTACTCTCACTCGAAAACCATCCCTGGGCTTCAATAGATGAAGCTCCCGAAATCATCCAACCAAAATTGTCTAAACTTTCTTATTCTCTTGTTCCTCATTCTGAAACGGATGCTTCCCATGCTCAAAAGGTCGAAAAAATTCGTGATGGAATTCGCGGCGGCCATCTTTACCAAGTCAATTATGGACGCCGTTGGACAAGTGAAATGGTCGACCACCCATGGAATGCTTACCTTCGATTGAACGAATCGAATCCGGCACCATTTTCATCATGGCTTCATCTCGATGATCATGGTTGGTCGGTGGCTTCTGCAAGCCCTGAACGATTGCTGAAATTACAGCAAAACACACTCTCGACACGGCCAATAAAGGGTACACGAGCGAGAGGGTCGAGCCATGCTGAAGATGAGAGATTGCGGATCGAAATGGCATCATCTGAGAAAGAAATCGCCGAACATCTCATGCTCGTCGATCTTGAGAGGCACGATTTAGGAAGAGTTTGCAAAACCGGTTCGGTGCATTGGTCTGATTGGCGCATCGAGGCCTTACCTACAGTCCAACACCTTGTCAGCGGGGTAAGCGGAGAACTTCTTCCAAACGTCTCCTTCGGCGCTGCTCTATCTGCTCTTTTTCCAGGTGGGTCAATTACTGGTTGTCCCAAAACTGTTACAATGGCCGCTATCGATGAATTAGAAGGCGCACCGAGAAGTGCATGGACAGGTTCGATTGGGCACATTCATTCCGGTGCGAAGAAATCAGAATTCAATATTTTGATTCGAACTTTGGAAGCAAAAAGTGGGCCCTTAAATTGGTTTGGAACCGTTCAAGCAGGTGGTGGAATCGTCATTGGATCTACTGCCAGCGCTGAAGTTGAAGAAGCTCGATGGAAAGCGGCGGCGGTCACTGAAGCTGCTTGGGGATTTCGAACAGGATTTTCTGCTGAAGAATTACCCGAGCGTGAACTTGGTATGCTCGAAGTCCCAAAAATTACAGGAACGCTCGGACGTCTTTCTCCCGGAAAAATGGGCAGATTTTCTAGACGAGAAAATAAGCGAGTATTATTGATTGATAATTTAGATTCTTTTACTGAAAATATCGCTGATGCTTTTGCACGCATTGGTGCTGAGGTAAGAATTGTTGCAGGTCGAGGTCTAAACTCGGTGAATGTTTCAGAACAGATTGACGAATTGATAGAAGGATTCCAACCTACACATATCGTCCTTGGTCCGGGTCCTTCTCGACCTGAAGTATCAAAAATAACTATGGAAATTGCTAACCGAGCTATCGATGGAAGACTTATCCTCAATGATTCACACATTCCTTTGCTCGGTTGGTGTCTCGGACATCAAGCGCTTGGTCGAGCGGTGGGTTGGGATTTGGTTGAATCTCCACTCGGTGCAATTCACGGCGTTCCATCAAAAATATTCCATGACGCCGGAGCAATTTTCAGCGGAATAGATAATCCTATGACCCAAATGAGATACAATTCTCTTGTTCTCAAGCCGTCTAATTCCAAACTCCAACCGACGGCTTGGGATCAAACAAAAACACTGGTAATGGGATTGCGACACGACTCTTTGCCGATTCATGGAGTTCAATTTCATCCTGAATCGGTCGGTAGTCCAGATGGTGCGAAAATCATCTCGTCTTTTATCGACCTTGAGCCGATACACACCATTCTGTCGGAACAGGTTCGACAAAGTCGGCGACCGCAGTCTTGAATTAGCAACTACAAGTGGCGGGGGATGAAGCAACATGCCGACATGTAGGATGTGCAGAAGCAACTACCCGCGAAGTCAGTTTGTCAGTGGAAACGGGCCGCGCTATCAGGTATGTGTTCGCTGTGCTCTCGATCATGATCTTGCAACTCCAGAAGAGGTTCCTCAACTCTACTCTGACGAACTTGTCAAACAACGTTTCACCCTCTTCGGACGACGATACCGTCCTTGGATGGCAGTTCTTTCGGGGTGGGTTCTCTACAATTCATTTGGACGAGGAATTGAACTTTGGTCCAACCTATTCCTCGCTGTTCTTATCATTGGAACATTAGCAACTCCTGTACTACATTATCTTGGAACTGCACGTTTTGGTGCTGAATTATCTAAGTTAACACCATAATATCTTCACGATTCATCATCAGGAATGCTTGAAATAGGGTATATCTGCCTGTGAAAGTTAGAGGGAACAGTGGGTTCCCTAAGAACGACCGCGAGACTGGATTAAAAAATAGGAGGAGCTTATCGAGATAAATGATTATTCCAAATATCTGAATTCGACCGCAGTATGTCGTTTTTACAGTTGGAATTACTATCTTTGCTCCTGCTAATAATACATCCGAATCCTCCCGATTTGAACGGTTTACGATAAGGACGAGCGTGAGCATTCAAGCGGAAAGAGAAAACAGCGGGTTTTCTACAACTAAAATTTTTGGAAGTGAATAAAAATGAAGAATATGAAGAATACGAGTATGTTGATTGCACTACTCCTTGTGCTAATGGCAGGTTCGGCTGGCGTCCAAGCTACCGGATCTGATCCTAACGATCCTAATGACGGCGGAGCCGACTGGGATGGCGATGGATTAACCAATGCTGAGGAGCAAGCTGCAGGCACAGATATGAACAACCCAGATACTGACAACGATGGATTGCCAGACGGTTGGGAAGTAGCTTACGGGCTAAATCCTAATTCGGCTAGCGATGCGAACGCGGATCCGGATGGCGACGGCCTAACCAACTCTCAGGAGTACGCAGCGGGAACTAACCCGAACAGTGCGGACACCGACGGAGATGGTGTGGCTGACGGCGACGACCCGTTCCCTAACGATCCTAACGACGGTTCGTCATCCGATGAGGATGGCGATGGTATCCCAGATGCATATGATCCCGACTTTGAAGGAAACGAAGAAGGCGACGGCGACGGCGGAACTGACGGCGGCGGCGAAGGTGAAAATGGCGAGGGAGAAGGTCAAGGCCAAGGACAAGGTCAAGGTCAAGGACAAGGTCAAGGCCAAGGTCAAGGCCAAGGTCAAGGCCAAGGTCAAGGCCAAGGTCAAGGTCAAGGTCAAGGTCAAGGACAAGGTCAAGGCCAGAATGGTCAACAAGGCCAAGGTCAAGGCCAAGGTCAGGGCCAGAATGGTCAACAAGGCCAGGGTCAAGATCAGGGTTCCCAATCTGGACAGGACGGCCAAAATGGCGAGAATGGACAGGAAGGTCAGCAAGGTCAACAACAGGATAATGGACAAGGTCAGCAGCAAGGTGGCGAACAAGGAGGTCAGCAAGGTGACCAGACTGGCGATAGCCAGAATGGAAACAACCAGAACGGCCAGAACCAAGAGCAGCAGGGCCAAACCCAAGACTCCAACCAAGGCCAGCAGGGTCAACAATCCGACCAGCAGCAGAGCCAACAACTCGACAACCAGGACCAAAACGGTGAGAACGACAACGACGGAGACGGCATCCCAGATGACCTCGACTTCGACGATGACAACGATGGTATCCCAGACAATCAGGATGCTATGCCCGAAGATCACGACAACGATGGTATCGACGATGCCGAGGACGATGATGACGATGGTGACGGAATAGACGACCGAGAGGAAGTCAATGACGGAAACCCAAATTCAGACATCTACGACCACGACAACGACGGTGTCCGCGATAACGTGGATTTCGACATCGACAATGACGGCATTGACAACTGGAACGACGTTGGACCGAACGGTGAGGATTACTCACGCGATCACGACAACGACGGACTACCTGACGGTGTTGACACAGACGATGACAACGATGGCATCCTCGACGTAGACGAACAAGATGGTATCGTCGGCGTTTGGCGTTACGATCATGACAACGATGGAATCCAAGATTACTTGGATCTCGACGATGACAATGATGGTCTATCCGATTGGTTCGAGCAAAATGACGGCTGGGATATGACTGGCCAATTCGACCACGACAATGATGGCGTGGACGATTATATCGACGATGATGACGACGGCGACGGAATCCCTGATTCCGACGAAAACGGTTCTCTTCTCTGAATATAATTGAGAGTTTAAGTCAATTTTTGCTTAGCCTGCCGCATCTTTGATGTGGAGCAGCGACAGGTTTGCCCGGGGCGATTCAGTCCCGGGTCAAGCCGCCCCATTTCTAAATCAAAAATCAAAGAGAGTCGGTTTACTTTCTGAGCGCAATCGATTTGCATTAGCCAAACGAGTAACTGCACGATCGATCCTTCGCTCGCTGAAACCCTTTGATAGCCCAAAGGCACGAAGGCTTTCCTCGACAGCTTTGCTAGATTCACAAAGCGGCTCAGGATGTATCGGATGGTTAAGAAAAATCTCACGAATTACGGCAATATTTTCCGGCATTTCAAATTCTTTGAATTCAGCTACAGCTTCCATAGTGCCGAACTTTCTAATCAATTTCAAGCCAGTTTTCGGGCCGATTCCTTTGATGCCAGGGTGGAAATCGGTCCCAACCATTATTCCTAAATCGACCAGTTGAGGATAGGTTATTTCATGCTGGTCGAGCATTTCAGAAAGAACAATTTTCTCAGCTTGTAAAACTCGACCAAATTTACGAGTACCATGAGAAGTAAGGTTGCGAATCATTACTGGAGCACCATAGAGGAGAGTATCCCAGTCTTGGCTAGCGACAGCCGCGACCTCACCATTGCGATTACGAACTGCGGCAGCACCTTCAGCCTCCATCGGCGCTTCAACCCAAGTTACACCGAGGGCATCGAACAATTCTTTTGTTTCAGCGACCATTTCACGAGTATATTCCGCGGTTTGAGGTCCAAGTTTTTTTGCAGCCGATAAATCACCAGATTCAACTGCCGCTTCCCATTTTGCAACAGCATCAATCTTGCGAGATTTTCGACCGGCTAAAGTATTCATTTTCAATTCATGAGGGCGACCATCAAAGACAAAAACAGGATCAATTCCAGATTCAATCATCACGGTCGCCCGGTCGAGAAAACCCATCAAATGTGCAACAGGCTTACCATTGTAAGAGAGAGGTTTTCCGTCTTGGGCAGTAAGACTGGTGATGAATTGGTAAGCGTTGAGAAATACGTCGATGGCGACGCGTTCGCCTGCAAGTTCACTTATTTCGATAGGATGAGTGGGTGCTAAGTCTCTAAGATTACAGCCCATTCTTCCTCACCTCGGCTCCTTATCGACTACGGCTTGGTGGCGAGGCATTTAGGGTTGAAGTCGGGCGCGGGTCAGTTGAAGGTGGTTAGATGTCAGGTCTGATTTTGGTTGGAAGCGGATGGCATCCTTTGCTTTTTAGAGCTGAAATCAATGCACTTGTTGGCACTGTAGATGTTTTGCATCCTCGTGTTGTTAACTTTCAGGACACCCCCCCTGCCTCTTCACAAGAATATACGAACCTCCTTTCTCGATTATCTCGGGCGGCATTGCTGGATGATGTGGTGCAGTTTGGCGGTTTCTCGGATATTTCCGAACTTGATATTCTGGCACAGAATATCGCCAATTGGGCTGATGATAATTTGCCCGCAGGGAGTTTTTCTGTGCGCGGGCGCTATCTCGGCTCAGCAGTAGAAGGAATTTCTCGCCGAGGTTTAGAAATCGAAGCTGGCGGACTAATATACTCAGAAACCAACCCGGTAGACCTAGAAAATCCAGAACATGAAGTAGTATTTTTCATCTGCGGAGCAGTTGATGGAGCAACTCATGGTGATTCGGTAATTTGTGACAAACCAATATTGATTTGGGGAATTCGAGAAAAATCGTTTTCTCGACCTAATTATATCGGTCGTCAACCTATGGATCGCCCATTCTTCAAACCGGTTTCTCTCGAACCTCGGCTCGCTCGCCTGATGGTTTCACTTTCACATCGACCTGAAATTGAACCAGATTTCGCCATCGACCCTTTTTGTGGAACTGGGGGGATTGTTATCGAAGCGGCGGTTCAAGGAATTTCTGTTTTGGTGAGTGACTTAGATCCAGTAATGGCGCATGGAGTGAAGAAAAACCTCGAATGGGCAGAAATTCCAGAGGGCACTTCAGTCGAAGTTGCTCGATGCTCGACTCGCTCGATTTCGGAACAATGGGGTTCGCGAAAAAATTGTATCTTCGCATTCGACCCTCCATACGGCCGTAATGCATGGAAATCTGACGACGGCCTCGAATTATTCCTTGCAACATTAACTCAAGCCTTGCTAATCGACCCCCACTCCAGCATCTGTTCAATGCTACCTGCTGGAGCGGAGTCGCTCGAAAACGATCCCTCTCAAAATTACATAGTCATGGGCAGGCCGTGGAGTGAAGTCACAGAGAAAATACATGCGTGTGGATGGGATGTAGTGCTCAATTCTCCGGTTAAAGTTCACAAAAGTCTAGCTAGAATGGTCATTGTCTGCCACCCGTCGAATTGAAAGAGGAACGCGGGGGCTCAAGGGTCGGCAAGGGCCGTTAGGGTAGCTTGGATATCCTTCCGGCTTTCGGAGCCGGAGACGTGGGTTCGAATCCTGCACGGCCCGCCACTAATTATTGATTGAAGGCGCGCATGCAGAATAATCACAAATCATACTACTGCCGTCCCAAACATTATAATGTTATTTCAAAAATAAATTTTATGGCATGGTGGGAGGGCTTGAATGATGGTTACAAGTACAAACACCAGCGTGCGGTGAAAAAGGACAAGAAGGCGGCCGACAAGGAGACGAAGAAATCCCATTACGGAAGCTGGAACCCTTACACGAAACTCAAACCATATATCCAACTGAAAGTTTTCATCTGCCTCTACATACCATTCTTGGGCTGGGTAGCATACAATCATCTCGCAGGAAACTGGCCAGATTCGGGAGGCCCATTCGCACTGGTAATATTCGCGGCGATTGTAGGTGTGCCGATCTACTATATCGGCGCGGCATTATGGTTGGTTCAACCGGGTTATTCCCATCCAGGGGCAGTCGATCTCGAATGCCCAGGATGCGGCCACGTCGGAAAGCCGGGTCAGGATGAGAAAGGCTACGCAGAGAACTTCTTCGCATTTCTTTGGAACCGTGTGTCGCTCATCAAATGCCCGGAATGTAATCTAGAATTTGAGGTGGCCAATATGTCACAGTTCTGGTGGCCGTATGATGACGAACCACATCCGGGAAAGAAGTACGGTGATCCTTCAAAAATTCGCATCAAGCCGAAAGTTCCGTTCCGCTTTGGCAGTTTCATCCTGAAGAAACAACCCGGATTCGCCTCTCAGCATTACGAACTCATCAAGGTCGTCCCAGCAACAGCAATTCTCCTCGGTGTGCCGTGGTATTTCGGTTTTCTTGACTTGATTTTCATGGTGTTATTTGCCACAGTTTGTTTCAACCTCTTCGTTTGGAGACACGAGGTTTTCGTGGGCTTCCGCGAGGTAGTTATCAAGCAATTGAAAGAGATGGGAATACTTCGCAAGAATTACGTCATGAGGTGGTGGGAGGAACTGATTATCAATTTCATTTTCATGTTAATCGCCATTGGATTCGTCTGGCTTTCACTCGTTGAAGATGTGCGATTATTCGACGATTTTGCGATTTAGGAGGTTATTGAATGAAAGAAGAAATGGACGATTATGATGAACACCCGGAAGATGATGAGGCGCTGTTTGGCAGTGCGAATTTCGAATTTAGTTTCGGAGAAGGAAAGGAAGTCCCAACGGCGGTATTTTTGGTCGCAGGACTAATCATAGTCGGTGGATGTGCTGCACTTTTCACCTATACAGAAGGTTTCGGTATCACCGATGAATGGACTTCAAAGGATTGGGTAGTGGTTGACGCTGACGTGCATCTAGAGCAAGTGCAGAACCACTTTAATCAAAACAGATATGTCTACAATTATAATGTAGATGGAGTCGATTATGACGGTGAATGGACATGTTATACAAGTGAAGGTACCCCTACCTGTTTCCACCGGAGCACATTCTATACTTCTCATCATCAAGTATCATACAACCCAGATGACCCATCCGAATCAGACATACACCCAGGATTCACACGCCAGATATTCTGGGAGTCAGTCCATTGGTTGGGAGTTATTGGTTTATTTACTCTAATTGGATTATTACTTTTTAGTACAGGAGTTGGCAAATTACTGGGCATTTCATTGCCTGGGATCGAGAAGCTTGAGGATTTAATGCCGACCGAAGAGGATGAGGATTACGACGTGAAGGAGAAATTGCTTGAAAAGATGAAACGAGACCACCCTGATGATGACGAGCATGATGACCCTGCTGCACCACGTGAATCGGATTTCCTACCTTGATTCAGTCAAGACAAAAATAGTTGAGCAAGATGCAAAAAAAAGTCGTCGTAATAGGATTCGTTTGCACTTTAATTGGCATCGCCATCACGATTAATTTTAGTCAGAAACTTGACGAACTCGGCACATATGAATCAATTAATTTGCTCTATATGTTGATTGGCGAAGGATTGGCAGGATTGGGCTTTGTTGCCTTTATTTCGGGTTTTTTCCTTCGAACAAATGATAGTAATCTTTCTCGTTAAAGACGCTTCCATTTACTTATCGAATCACCACCGACTATTTCTGTCGATTGATGGTTCAGTCCAGCATTCTCAAGATTTACAGACCCGAAAAATGGGCCATCATTGCCAGGCAGAGAAACAGGCGATTGACAGAGATGTGCGCGGTCGATTGCGTCTGCGTCGAGGAAGCGTTGCCATGTGTCTGCCCCGCCTTCGACGAGGAGTGATTGGATTTCACGATCCCCTAGCATGTAGAGAATTCTTTGCGGGTCTAACTCACCATCATCATCTGACAAAACCACACGTTCAACATGTTCTGCATCATCGTCCGTGCTGATTTCTTTGATGTGGATTAGTAATGTTGGGGCGAGACTGTCTTGCATTAATTTGCAGTTTTTTGGGACTCGCCCGTTCGGGTCGATAACGATTCTAATCGGTTGTTTTCTCGGCCCGACATCAGGTCCGCGAACAGTTAGAGATGGATCATCGCGGATTACAGTGTTTACTCCAACTAAAATTGCCATCGAATCAGCTCGTAAATCATGAACGAGTTTGAGCGATTCAGGCGACGAAAATCTAGTTGCTTCAGCCGAATCGCTGTCAATTTTACCGTTTTTGTCGACAGCCGCTTTCAACAATACTTCCGGCTGTCGGTGCTGACACCAATGCATGAATTGACTCATCTGCTCTTCGCAACGATCTTGCAATAATCCAGTTGTAACGTCGATTCCGGCATTTCGAAGAACTTCTGAGCCGTCTCCGCGAACGGTTGGATTTGGATCGGGCGAGCCGACGACGACTTTCTTGACCCCTGCCCACATCAGTGCTTCAGTGCAAGGCGGAGTGCGTCCGAAATGATTGCAGGGCTCGAGTGTGACATATGCAGTCGAGCCCTGAGTTTCGACTCCTCGAGCTTCAGCATCGGCAATCGCCATTTGTTCTGCATGTAATCCACCGAGATGATCATGCCAACCTTCTGCGATAATTTCGCCGCTGCGAACCAGTACACAACCCACTAGTGGATTCGGCATCACGCGATGCCTACCACGCTCAGCGAGCTCAATCGCTCGGGCCATGAATTCGGCTTCGTCGGTCATGATTTTCATACTGTCGAAGTTGCTGTCACTAATGATACCACGCTCAGAAACAATTCATGAAAAATGATGAATATCTAACAATAATTTCCAATCCTACACTTCGCGAGCATTCAAGTTTAGAACAATACCTCAAGTGCCAATGCCCCGTATCGCATGTATCCTCAATCCGAAGGCTCGTGATGGAGTTTCTGCCAAACAATGGCCGGATTTTGAAACAGCTCTCAAAGCTGCTGGATTCGAAGTTGACCTATTCAAAACCGAAGAACCAGGACACGCTGTCGAAATCGCAACAAAACTTCTCTCCGACGACCATGAAATGATTGTTGCAGTAGGCGGAGACGGTACTTTCCACGAAGTTGCAAGTGCGTTACGTGGAACTGAACGAGCGATGGGAATTCTGCCTATCGGCAGTGGAAACGACTTTGCGCGTGCAGTTGGAATACCACTTTTTGATATTCAAGGCGCAGTCGATACTCTCGCAAACGGAATCGATCACACAGTAGGTGGTGTGCGATGTGAAGGTCCTCCTTCGCCTCACCACGACAACTTCCCTACTCCAAAACCTCACCCATGTAATGGCGAGCCAAACAAGGAAGGTAACCATGTTCGATGGTCATTTCTTGAGGTAGATAGTGGTGTGACTTCAAGTGTTAATAGAATGAAAATAGAAGGTAAATTCAAGTGGATACGTGGGCATCTAAAATACACTGCATTGGGAATTCGAGCAATTCTTGGCTGGAAGAGCCAGAAAGCATGGATGAAAATCAACGGCGCTGATGCAAGTATTGTCGACATGCAGGGATTGTTCGTCATCAGCCAATGCGAAACTTTCGGTGGTGGTTTCCGAGTTGCTCCAGGTATTCACCCGAAGCGAGATTCTGCAAAATTACTCATTGCACTCGGCCTTTCTAAATTACAGATGCTAATGGTCATGGGGCCGCTGGAAAAGGGAACTCATGTGGGAATGTGGGATAAAATTACCATGGAAGATTGCCAAACTTTTGAAATTGGAGCACTTGATTCAAATGGGAATGTTTCAGCTGATGCCACTCATAATCCAACTCTATTCGTCACTGTAGATGGCGAGTCTTGTCTGACTACACCTTGCAGCTTCGAGTTCCACTCAGAGCAACTCATCGTGCGTGGTGCTGAAACTATCCCAAACGCATGAGATAGGTTTCACACACCATAGATAGTGGCGCAGACGGAGAGATTTGAACTCCCGAGTCACGAGGACACCGGATTTCAAATCCGGCGCTATACCAGGCTAAGCGACGTCTGCAGTGGTCAGCCGTAACGGCCGGTAATCAAGAACCTTACAGGTACTCAATTGTAAGTTCCCGGTCTGCACCAATCCGGTAAACCAGTTGCTGCATCAGGGTGAGTCAATCCGATAAATAAAATCATCACGATGATGAAAAATGCTGGGAAGAGTGCTGTTAAAGTCAAAACTCCCGAATCATCATCACCCCAAAGGTGCATAAATATCGCTGCAATCATTATGAATTTCGGAATCCCGATTCCTACTAAAATCATCAAGGTTGTATCATTCGGTAAATCAAGACCAACTGCAGCGACTTCGATAATTGTCAATATCATAAGGCCTGCGAAATTCATCCAGTAAACGTCTTTTCCAAAAATTGTATGTCCCATTTTTTTCACCTCAATACAGATAGAAGAATGGGAATACCAATACCCAAACTAAGTCGACAAAGTGCCAGTAAAGACCGAAGTATTCGATCGAAACTGCGTTGTCAGGAGTGTATCCTCCAGTCCATGCCTTGAATGTCATGTAAGTCAATCCGATAATTCCGAGTGCAACGTGAAGACCGTGCGTTCCAGTTGTCACATAGAATGTCGATGCGCTTACGCGAATATCTGCGAGCATCGTAGCTCCAGTTACTGGGTCATGCCACGAACCATCGTGGCGGTGGTAGTGCTCAGCGTTAATCAGATACCCTTCCTCGTAAAGAGAAGCGATGTGAGTGTGGCCATGATTGAATTCTGCTAGGAAATCAGGAAGTGTGAAGCCGACAAACCACTCGATTAACTTCAGTGTCAAGAACAGGCAAGCAAGGAACCAAGTCGAACCAAGATATCTATAGATCCTCTTTCTGCGAACATCTTCATCGATTGTACCGACAGGCATCTTTGCATAACGAAGAGCCTGAACGATTGTGAATGATGAGATAATCAACGCGAATGTGTTGATTGCCCCTGGAGCGATATGGAACCAGCTGGTAGAAATCAATGCACTTGCTGGTTCGAAACAATTGATTGCTTCCCCGGCTTCAACCGTGTAGCCTTGAGCAATCCAATCGCCGCGCTCGAAAATTGTTTGACAGTTTTCGATTCCGGTTCTGTAGCGTATGTATGTTGTGAATAATGATGTGAAAACCATCATTTCAGACATTAAGAATATCCACATTGCAACCTTGCGAATTTGAATATTCTTGAAAGGAACTCCTCGAGCAAGAGGCTCGTAATGGCCATCGAATGACATATCTTGTCGCCACCAGACGATTAGGCCACAGAAGATAACCAATATTCCAACTAGAACCATAGGAACATAACTCGCATCGTAAACTCCATTGGAGAAAGCACCAGCGAGCATGAATAGGAAAATTCCAATTCCAATACTCATAATCAATGGTGACCACGAGTTGTGTGGTGCTCCATGGTGCCAATCGTGTGGTCCCCATGCGCTAGGGTGGTCGTGTTCATCGTGCTCGCTCAATTGTTCACCTCCTCATCAGCAACCATGAGCCTGTTGAACCAGGCTCCAAGTTTGCTTGGCTCATTCGCAATATGCTCGTTAGCATCACGAAGAACTGGAAGATTATCGAGTGGGAAACTCGGAGTTGGTGGTGGTGAATCCGTCATCCACTCGAAAGACCAGCCGCCCCATGGATCGGCCGGGGCATCTTGTCCACGAATCAGTGAGATGATGATATTCGCGACAAGAATGAATGTAGACAAGAAAAACAGGAAAGCGTTGATTGATATGAATAAGTTCCAATCAGCGTATTCTGCAGGTAATGCACCGAGTACATCTTCTCCTGAGATGAAGTAAGTGTGATGTCTGCGTGCCATTCCGACTACACCTAGCCGGTGCATTGGCCAGAATAGAGCATTGTACGAAACAAATGCGGTTAGGAAGTGAAGTGTGCCGAGTCGTTCATCGAGCATCTTTCCGGACATCTTAGGGAACCAATAGTAGAGTGCGGTGAAGATACCGAAAACTGTTCCACCGACGAAAACATAGTGGAAGTGAGCGATGACGAAGTAGGTCTCATGTAAATGCAAATCCATAGCGATTGAAGGGAAGAACATTCCAGAAATTCCACCGAGTGTGAAAGTCAGAAGGAATCCGAGAGCCCAGAGTGTATGTGTTCGGTATACCAGAGAACCACCATGCATCGTCTTCAACCAATTGAAAATCTTGATTCCGGTTGGAACAGCGACAAGCATCGTAGTCATCATCATGACGAATCGAAACGAGGGATCCATTCCAGATGTGAACATATGGTGGCCGTAAACGATGAATGAAACTAATCCGATTCCAGCCATTGCGTATACCATTGAGCGGTATCCAAAGATTGAGCGGCGAGCGCTGGTGGCGATAACTTCGGAGATTACACCGAAAGCTGGGACGATAACAACGTACACCTCAGGATGACCGAAGTACCAGAATAAGTGGCTCCAGAGTAGTGGATCTCCACCTGCATCGATGGTATAGAATGCAGTTCCGATTACTCTATCGAGATAAACTTCGATTAAACCCACACCGAATGCAGGAATAGAGATGAACAGCATAAGGTTAGAGATGAAAATTGACCAAGTGAAGAGTGGCATTTGCATTAAGCCCATGCCCTTTGCTCGCATCACTAAGATCGTCGTAAGGAAGTTGATTCCAGTTAAAGTCGAAGATGCGACGAGCATTATTTGCCCAGCAACCCACATCGTTGTACCTGAATGGGCGGTCTCACTGACGACATAAGGGGCATAACCTGTCCAACCAGTATCAGCAGCACCACCCGAGAAAATTCCGGTGAAAAGGAGGATTGCAGAGATTGGTTGTAACCAGAACGACATCGCGTTTAGTCGAGGCAATGCCAAGTCTGGTGCGCCAATTTGGAGCGGAACAATCCAGTTAGCAAGAGCATTGATTAACGGCATTGCTGCCAAGAAAATCATTGTAGTTCCATGCATTGTAAAAAACTGGTTATATTGGTCTTGGGTTAGGAAATCATTACCCGGAACGGCGAGTTGAATTCGAATCATCAAAGCCATAATTCCGCCTATTCCGAGGAAGAATAATCCGGATACGAGATAGAGGGTACCTACTTTCTTGTGGTCAGTCGAAGTAACCCATCCAGCAATCCAAGGGCCGAATTGCTCCCAATCGAAAGCATCGGGAGATGTTCGATAGAAGATGTAGGTAAGGGTAATGACGAGAAGAACTAATGAGACGATAATCAAGGTAGCAAGAACCGTGAAAGGATTTGCTGATTCAATAACTTCAACTGGAGCTGAAACTGAACCACTGACTCGGTTCCATTCATCACCAGAACTTCCTGATCCGCTTCCAGCATCACCGTTAACGGAATTGGTTGTCAGAGTGAATTTGATATTTTTATCGTTAGCAGGAGCGGTCCACTCGACTGTCCAAGATGTTTGGTCGTTGCCCGCTTCAGTATGTCCAACCTCATTGTCCGCGAACGATTGCACGGTCGAATCCAAAACTGCAATCGTACCATAGCTAATCCATAGATTGAATCCACCTTGATTGATGTTACCAGAATCGGTTGGGCCACCGGTGAAAGAGACGGTGACAGTATATGTTTCAGAGTAATTGTAAATTTCAGGTAATCCTTCAACCATCGGTGTAACCGTATCGCTAGGGATTGCTCCGTGGCAATTACAGCCAGAATCTTTGACTCCAGATACTCCTGTTGGGAATGATGTTGCTGCAGGAGCGATAATCATCGCCAATGCAAGAATAGTGAAAACAGCTAAACTTCTTGAAATATTTTTATTGTTCATTTCAAATCCCTCTTCAATCGTGTGCGATGAGCACTCCTGCCATCACTGAATGTGCATCACCACAATATTCTGTACAGAGAATTAATCCTTCTCCTGTTGATGTAATCGGCAACCACATGGTAGTCTTCTGATTCTTCAAAACATCTTCTTTGACTCCTAATTCGATAAACCACGGAGCGTGGGTTACGTCTTCAGATTCCATTACTAGTAGGTATGTTTCTCCTGCTTTCAACGAAATTGAGGGTTGCATACCGTAGCCTTCGACTTGGTATGTCCCAGTATCACAAATGTCAGTGCTCAGTTCATAGGTTCTGTCCGTCACTTCAATATCTGGATTACATTCGAAGGTCCAAGCCCATTGTTTTCCAGTCACCTCGACTATGTGATAACAATCCGAGGTTACAAATCCATTTTCAGAATCCATTACGTTATTCGAATAATATCCAGCTTCACACTCAAATCCATGATTTCCACCCTCGGCAGAAGTCCAAACTGCATCAACGGGTGCCCAAGAAATGTATGTCAAGTAGACGATGAGAATAAAGGGCAAAATCGTCCATGCAACCTCGAGCCTCAAATCATCGTTTTCCTTTGGAAAAACTCCGACTTCGATCTCATCGACATTTGGTAATTCTTCTCCCTCTTTAGAGCGATATGTTACCGAGTGATGGTATAGCCATCCAAAGGTAAAAACTCCAACAAAAATCGACCAAAGCATGAATTCATCCCAGAGATCGAAAAAGAGGGTTGATGTCACAGTCATGGTAATCCATTTGGCTTGCGCGCGAAGACCATTCTTAACTGTCGCGGATTCCCCAGTTCAACTAATCAAGTTGAATGGTTCAGCAATGAGTTCTAAGTCGGTCAACCCGAGCGTTTGTCGAGATGGCATCACGGTGGTTGGATGAGTTCGATGAGGGAATCTTCATTGCAGTCGATATCCAACCGGGTGCCAAGCGTTCTGAAGTGGTTGGAATCGAAGCTTGGAGAAATAGTTTGAAAGTTGCTATTTCTGCTCGCCCAATCGAGGGTGCTGCAAATGCAGAATTAATTGCACTGATAGCCAAATGGGCGGGTGTCAAACGCGAAAATGTGAGCCTTGTATCCGGCAATAAAAGCCGACGGAAAAGAATGCGTATTGTTGGTGTTTCTAGCGAGCAAATTAGGGCGCTAATTGAGGATTAATAATGGCGAAGCGAGAGGATTCATTCAACCGGTCTGGAAACCGTGACCGGGTTAATGGCCCTGCCAATCCAGAGATTCGTTTCGAGAAGGCAGCAAAAGCTCTGAAAAAAGCCATCGAAAGAAACCGTTTAGGGCATCCAATTATTGTCGAGGGCTTGAAGGATGTTCGCTGTCTCAAAACCCTCGGATTTGTTGGAATAATTGAAACCATTAATCGCGGCTGGGACCGTTCTAAATTAATCGCTAATCTTTATGAAAAATATGGAGACTTTGATTCGGGAGACGGAGGTGCACCGATGATATTGTTGATGGATTGGGATCGAACAGGAGGAAGGTTACAGACTTCGATAAGAAATCGACTAGAATCAATGGATGTGAAGGTCGACGAGAGTCTTCGAACATGCCTGATTAAGGTGATGAAACCTGAAGGAAGAACGGTTGAATCACTCGAACCTCATGCAAATTCTTTGCTCGAAAAAATCAATTCTTTGCAGGAATAGATGTTGATTTTTCCTTAACCGTATTGAGAACGAGGTGAGTTACTGACCGAACCACACCATTGACAGAAAGAACATTTTTTGAGAGGTCGTCCAAATCTTTGCGATCCTTTGCTCTAGCGATTACCATCGAATCGAAATCTCCAGTGACATCGTATACTCCGTAAACGCGAGGGTCTTTGGCAATTTTTTCTTGAATTTCTATCAATCTACCTTTTTCGATTTGCATACCGATGACGACATTCAATTCCCAACCAGTTTTTTCATGATTGAGTATTACCGAATATCCTTGAATCACCCCTGATTTTTCCAATCGTTTGACTCGATTTGAAACCGTCCCGAGAGAAACACCGACTATCTCCGAGATTTTTCGAAGTGAAGTTCTAGCATCCGCCTCTAGGACATGGATGATGCTACGGTCTGTATCGTCGAGCAAATTCTCACCGGGAAAATTTGCTGAGAACAAGCGGTAAATGAACATATGCCCAAGATTTCATGCTACATTTGGGCAAATGAGCAATGAGTTGTTCACTCTTCTTCGCTATGAAGAATAATTGGCAATCCTCGCTGTGCACGTAAAATTCTCCTTTCGGGCTCTGAAATCATCAAGCTCACCCTACCACCAATCCAAACTGGCAAACAAGTTTCTCCATTTTCCTCAATTAGTAAATGACTCCCTCGATTCATATCGAGTTCGAGTAGGATTTCGTATGCAGGTGGTTCTTCTCCTGTGAGTAAATTATTGATCCATTCCGTTGGGATTTGGGTCGAGCCGCGTTGTAATTTTGTAGCAAAATATGGTGCGGCTCGGCCAGAAACTCGGTCAAACTCGCCTTTCCGAAGCCGAACTGCGATTAGGCCGAGATGGATGACTCGTAATGGGCGCCAGCGGCCTCCAGGAATCCGCGTGCGACCGCTACGTCGACTACGTTCCGACTCCCAAATTGCAAGTGTTTCAGGAGTCGACCAAAGCAAACTTTTCCCTCGTTTCCACAGATGATTCGGCGCCCAATTCCAAGCGGTTTTTACCGAATTTAAAGTCTCTTTATCGATAGGTTGAGGGAAGGTGTGAAGGTCGGGTTTTACTCTATCTAGAGTCAATATTTCATCAACAACTGCTTGTTTTTGCTCTGAATCAAGTGATTTTTCTAATATGGCGATAAAGAAGCCACCGGCGTTTGAAACATCGTTCCATATTCTCAAACAATTGGGCAACTGCTCTATGATTTCAAATTCTTTGGGAGGTAGATGAGATGGGTTCGAATCTGGGCTTTCAACAATATTCCCTTCATCATCAAGTAACGGCCAATCAGTCCAACCAGAAACGCCGGGAACTGTCGGTAATAATTCGTTTGCAGGTACCAATCGAATGTTTTCAGATGCACGAAGCGCGGCTGCAACTACCGCTTCATTCTCGATGGGATCTAGCGAACAAGTTGAGTAAACGACGCGCCCACCTGGTTTGACTAAATCAAGGGCGCGACCCAATAAATCGACTTGCAATTTATGCAGAGAGCGACCTCCTGAAGGCCGCCATTTTCTCCAAACATCAGGATTCTTTCTGGTCGTCGCAGAACCGGTACAAGGAGCATCGACCAATATACGATCAAATCCTGTTTCAGGAACCTTTGGAATCGATCGGCCATCATGGTGAATTACCATCACGGTTCGTGCAGCATGACGTTGAACATTCGAAACCAGCGTGTTAATTCTACCATTAACAACCTCATTTGCCATCACTACTCCTGAATTAGCCAAGTGTTCGGCAATTTGAGTCGTTTTCGAGCCCGGACTTGCACATAAATCGAGAATAATTTCTCCCGGCTGCGCATCGAGAGCGATTGCGGGAACCATAGAGACCGCTTCTTGCCGCGTTAATCTCCCGGTTTCATGAAGTGCATTCAAAATTACACGAACCTCATCCTCTGCTTTGCCTCGATTAAACGGAAACTCCCATGCAGACCCAACTCCTGAAAACCAATCAATTTTCTTCGCTCCGACCTGCTCAAGCCATTCCTCAACCCAAACAAAATCAGGTCGGAGTGGATTTACTCGAACGGTTTCTGGTAATCTCTCAAAGGCCCCTTCAAACCAAGCATCAACATCTTGTCGCCAAACTCCAACCGCACGTAACAAAACCGAGTTGGCGGCATTCTCAGCCCAATCGCGGACGGGGTAGCCAGAACTATCTCGACGTGAGTTTCCAGACTCGACATTAGCAGGCACCATAGCATGACGGTTAGCCAAGCCCAAATGAAGTGAGCGGCAGGCAAAATTCACTGATGAAAACCCCTTGAGCACCGACTCATTATCGTAAATGGTTAAACCCTCAAGGAAGCGCTCGGCAATTGCGGAGTTTCCGCATGGGATGCACATGACTCGACTAAGACGACGTATAGCGAAGCAAACGGAAGCACCGACGCGAACAGATTCGAATGGGGCGAATCGTAAACTCGCGGAGTTAGTCGCCCGCGCTACGGCAAATGGCAGGGAGCAGGGCCCGCTAGTACCGGTCGAAGCGCTGATGACGGTCAAACGAGATGAATGGGTTTGGCAAGTGGTTGACCGTGAAGTGTTGGAGGTTCTTTCACACCGATTGATTTTCCAAGCAGATACAGGTACCCGGCGTGAGATTTTGATGACAGCAGGATTTGAAACTGCTATGGACGCTGCTTCTTGTATCGTTGAACTCGATGGTGGCTGCGTCTTAATCGAAACGCTTGATCCTTGAGAAATAGTTTCGTAGTCATACATTTTGTTGCAATATTTTGCCAATCAATCGATTCGCCGCGTTGAAATAGTGAAGGTAGGTCGGCGGGTCGATGGCAAAGGACAAGAAGGGCAGTGGAATCCAGCAAGCAGCTGGTTTAATCCGTTACTTCGATGAGGAATCGGAGGATGCAATCCAGATTTCTCGTGGAACGATTTACTTCATCTGTATTTTCTTCTCGATGACTATCTATCTCTCGAACCACGGTGTTCTTTCGTGGATTCGCACAACGCTTGGCTTCTGATTACTCGGATTCTGTCAAGTCGATGAAAGGAATTTCTTCTTCGAGTAGATGTTCTGCTCGTACTTCGTTTTGTTTTAGTTTTCCTAACGGCGCGCTATAGGTTGTATATTGGGCTTCAAATTCTGATGATCTGACTTTTGTTTCTGGATCAGCTTCAACCAGCGCGGTAATCGCTCTTCCAAGTGCGCGCTCGACAGCAGGTGCGTTTCGGTCAGCGAGGGCAGCCCGAGCATCTTCGATTCCGAACATCGCTTGCTCGAGGATGATTTCTATCGATTTATCAATTCCGCGCAGAGCGCGAATAGCATCCTCGACGACCTCGATTTCAGCATTCATTTCGTTACCAGCAAATTCGACCAATTCTTGCCATGCCTGAGCATGCTCGGCATTGGTCGCACCACTTTTTCTCTCGAACATTTTCAGCCATGCCGCCTCCCACGGATTTCTTCCTAGTGAGGCGACGATATCATGGACGATTCTGGCGCGCAACGAAAGCGGGCCAGATAATTCTATGCGATTATAGAAACAACGCGCCACTATGCCGAATCCCCAGTAGGAATCACTGGTGATTCGAATGTTGATTTCACCAGCATTTGATGTTAATTCCCAACGCTGTTCATCATATTCAGGGCGTTGGGTAAATTTCGGCGGATCGTGAGGGCCGAGTGAGCGCAAGGAAGCATTTGCAATATCTCCAAGGTAAATGTCTGCAGTTTTATTTGGTACATTCAATGGTCGTAAAAATCCACCTTCATCCATTGACATTTGTGGTTCACCAGAACGAACTTGAGCGAACAAAATCGTCCGGTTAGGATCACAACCCAATGGGCCGACATGCTCACCATCCATGCACCCTTGCCGAGGGTGATAGGATTGAACATTGCGTGTTCTTGAGAAAGAAGAGTTAGTGAGAGGAGACCATCAATTTTCCTGCGGATGCTTGGATAATGCTCAATACCCGCCTGCCAAATCGAAATTTTGTGCCCCGCCGGAAATATGGTAAATTGACCAAACCGGTCGACAAACCTCCAGTCGATAATTGTTCACGATGCCGCGCTGGTAAACACTGCCCGATTCCCGAACATCACGGATATGTCACTGAGGCGAATCGGAAATGGGGCGGGCCGGAATCCGTCGATAAGCGCGGCAATAAGAAAAATCCTGCTCGCAAATAGTAATCATTCAACGATTTGAACTGGATTTTCAATCAATTCGGAGAATTGGTTTGTATCGGGAATCAAATCGAGTAAGCTCGGCGAATTCTGAGCGCGATGGTAAATTTCTCGTAATGTCTGGTCACTTATTTCGAGGTATATTCGCGTTGTCGAAATATTAGCATGTCCGAGCAATCGCTGAATCGTCACTAAATCTGCTCCTCGCTCTAGCAGACCAGTCGCAAATGAATGACGTAGCACGTGTGGAGAGAGCCTTGAGCGCGGAATATCTGCAGCATCTGCGATTCTGTCGAGCAATTTTTGTACAGATCGCGGATTCATTCTTCGACTTCTGCTCGACAAAAACAATGATCGATTTTCGCCTGGTCGATGAGCCGAACGAACTCGTGCATTTCGAATCGGTGTCCAAGCCCCAATCGCTTGAACGGTAGCATCGGTGAACAGCACGGTGCGATCTTTTTCGCCCTTGCCACTGATGACTAATGCTGATAAATCTTCGATATCGACATCATCTAGGTCTAATCCGCAAACTTCGCTGCATCGCAAACCGGTATCGAGTATCATCGTCACGATTGGATAAGCCAAAGGATCCTCAGATTGCCTCGAAGCCTGCACAACTTTTCGAAGATCACTCTTACCCAATGTCTTGGGTAATGTCTTCGATCTGGTCGGACGTTTAATCCAATCTGGAATTGTCCGACCAAGCCATTTCAGTAAATGTGTAACCGCGGCCAAACGAGCATTGATAGTCGCTGGCCGCAATTCTCCAATCGAATTCAACCAAGAATCGATGCGACCGTTATTCGGGTCGCATCGCAAAAACAATTCTGAAACACTCATCTGCTGTATTTCAGTCCAAACCGGAGCAGGCTCACTAGGTAGTGTAGTGCATGAGTATGTGCGAGCTGCAACTTTGTATGAGCGAATGGTGTGTTCGCTTTTCTTTTCGGTACGAAGTTGTTGAAGCCAGCAGTCTAACCAAGGCAGATTTTCTAATCTCTGCATTCGTTGAGGTAAGCTTGAACCGTTCACATTGACAGTTTCTGAGAGCGTTAATCCAAGCCGCCCCGCCGAACCGTTTCCGGCCCATGCTTGTTCTCCTCCTGCATTCTGTTCAGTCAATTCCCTCGCCTCTCGCCGCGAACGGCGTGCATCCCATGTCCCGTAAGGACGAGTCCAAGATTCCGTATTCAGACTTGAATGCTTCTCTTGATGAGAGGGTTTGGGTGGCTATTTTGCTTGATGGTTGATATTGCCGGGGGAGCCCGATAGACTATTCAGAGAATTCTGAAATTTTATTCAAAAAGCGTGCGTGAAATCGCCAGCTGAACTCGAAGCAGATTCCGAATCAAATTGATTTTTTTCTGATTCGATGGCTTGCAGTTTCTCGTTTAAGAAATTTGCAACGGCGCCTGCGACATTGACTCGACTGGCTTTTTCGATGCCTTCTAAGCCGGGGCTTGAATTAACTTCGAGGACGAGTGCGCCGCGTTCTGATTCGAGTAAATCAACGCCAGCGATGTCGAGTTCGAGAATTTGTGCGGCATTGACAGCGATTTGGGCGAGTTTCGGGGAGATTTCGACTTTTTCGACAGTTCCACCGAGATGGAAATTTGAACGGAACTCAGATCCAGCAGCGACTCGACGCATAGCAGCGACGACTTTGCCACCAACAACCAGTGCGCGGACGTCGCGTCCGTGAGACTCACCGATGTATTCCTGGACAAGTGGACGCATATCACGCTCAATCATCTGGAAAACCAATTGACGAGCGTGCTGATCTGTATGAGCGAGGAATACACCGGAACCGTGTGTGCCCTCACTCGATTTGATGACACACGGTGTTCCACCGACTCGAGAAATCGCTCGGTTAGTATCTTCCCAACCGCCGACGTGTGCGGTGATTGGAACTGGAACGCCTTCATCGGACATGAGTTGTCCTGCAACTAATTTATCGCGACTACGAGTAATTCCGTCGGCAGTATTCAAAACTGGAATTCCCATATGTTCGAATTGGCGAACTATTGCAACTCCTCTTCGCGTAATCGAATAACCAATTCGTGGAATTACTGCTTCGCACTCTACCGGCCAGCCACGGTGGAAAATACGTCCACCTCGGTCATCGATGACGACAGTTAGAGATAGTGGGTCGAGGATACGAACCGCCCAACCAGCTTTTTCTGCCTCTTCGACCAAACGTTTGGTCGAATAGAGGCGGGAGCCGCGAGACAATATCACTAATCGCGGGTCCATATTTTTCCGGCGCCCACAAATCCCTTTTGAGTTCTTTGGGTAATTTGTCCGAAATCAAGGCTCGACAAACAAAAAAACATCGAAACAGAAGAGGTTCTGCATAGCAGAACGCCGAAGGGGTTGAAAGCCACCCGATAGCACTCGGAGTGTTCGACATGGTTGAGGAGGAAGGATTTGATCGCCAAACCCTCTCAAAACTAAAGGTCACTGAGTTGCGTGAATTATGCAAAGAAGCCGGAGTATTTGTTTCTGGAAAGAAGGCTGATTTGATAGATAGATTACTATCGAGTGTTGATGAGCCGGCTGGTGAATTATATCTTGATGACGAGGATGTTGAAGAAGCAGAAATAGTCGAAGCAGAAGTTGCTCGCCCAGAACAACCAGTATCAAAGGAAGAAGTCAGCCTTGATGATGCAATCGATAGACTCATTGCAAAAGTTGAAGGAAAAGATTTGCCAAAATCCGAACCACTCGTTGAAGAGGTTGCTGTGATTGAACCTGCAAAAGTAGACGAGGAGGCTGAAATTCTCGAAGCCGAGATATTAGAAGCCGAAATTATTCCACAAGAACAACCGAAAGCAGAAACTGAATCAATTGTTCTAGATGATGACCCATGGTCATCTGAAATAAAGAGCCAACCTGCTGCAAAACCTCGTTCTGTTGATGATGATGAAGCGTCGATCACAATCACATTACCTTCCTTCGATATTGTTCAGAAATATTGGCAGCAAATAGCCGCCGTCGGAATGGTAATTCTTCTTGTTGGTGGAGGAGTATTCTACTTCCTATCGGCCGAATCTTCCTTCCAAGCGAGGCAATTGAATTATGGAGATTCGATGGGATTTACAGTCACCGGTGGCGAAATTGCGCTCGATGGCGATGACATGGTCAGATTGCTTCGGGATGCATTACCTGGGACTGCCATCGAGGAAGCTTGTAATGAATTGAACATCGGTATTACTGGACTTGGCGCAATATCCATTACCGAAGGTGATGAATCCGATATTTTGCATGGCCTTGACAGCCATTTAATCGGGGCAGTAGACGCCAAGGATGCTTACGGCAGATCCCATCTTTCCGCTGAACAAATCCTTGAACATAATTTAGAAATCGATTTGTCGGGCAAGACTTGGAGAGATACCAATATCTGTGGAAATCTCGGCTGGTCAATGTCTGGAAATGACCTTGTAATGACTACAAAAACTTACAAAGAATTGACTGAAAACGCCTTACTTCGCTCCGAAACCGACATTTCATTCACCGATATCGAAGATTCTGTTAGCACTGCGACAATTGTCACTTTCGGTGCAGATGGACTTGGCAATATCGGGTCGATGGGACCTCTCTTAGCTTTCCCGATGGCGCCAATCGAACTTCACGCTTTCTTCGGCGATACTAAACTCGTTGAAGATTTTAAATCCTCAGATGATGATAATTGGAAATCGGATTGGAGTTGGACTGTTGGTAAAGAATACAATGACGCATCTCATGGTATGGTCTATCCAATTTCCATTATTCACGATGAAATCGAGCGTTGCCTCGGTCACGCTCGAATAGACATCCTTGTCCAAAATGGCAAACCATGGGCAGTAGAACAGGTTGTCGACATTCTCATCGACAAAGATAGGAGTACAGGAGATTGTGGATTTTTTGCAAGCGCAGCAAGCGATGCAGCTCTACCGACCGGCTCACTAACAATCAAAATGACGATGAGCAAAACAACTTCGACGTCAGGAAACACTCCGGTAGCATGGCAAGCGAGCTATGCGGGTCGCCCCGGTCCAGGTGAAGATAAGCCGAATTCATTGACCCAAAAACAGTGGACTACGTCGATGTGGGATGAATCTGAGATTCGTTCTTTTAATCTTGAAGAAGCGATTTCTTGTCTTCGAGCGAGTCATCCAACAAGATCCATAACACAAGCAATCGAATCCGATGGTTATATCTGGCAAGCGATTTATTCTCAACCAACTCGCTCACCAGAATGGAATCTTTCTTGGGTTCGCTCAGACGATTCAGCAGGATGGGCATTGGTTCGTACAAGTGGTGAAAGTTGTGCGATTATCGACGAAGGCGCTTATGCTGAAGATGAAGTGAAATGGAACCGGGATGCGATTCCTGAGACGCATAATATGGCATTATTAGAGGGTAGAATATTGGATTCTATTCGTTATCCTGGATTAACCGAATTACTCGATTCGAATACACAAGGTTGGAATGTCAATGCTGTTTATGGCTACAGATTATCAGTCTCAGAAGAAAATGAATTGCTTTCACTTCTCCCCGGTGATTTTGCCACCGGACAGGTTACCGTTGCAGGTGAGCGGACTTGGGTCGTTGGCAATCGCGAGCATACGGCGAGTTTTGTGATGAATGCTGAGACCGGCCGAATGCTCGGTTGGATAGAAATTGTCGGCGCAGCGAATTGAGGTCGATATTGGCGGTGCGCCGGTAAAAAATCTGCGGCACATTCAACAAGGGTTCGAGCGCCAAAGGCGCTCGTATGTCCATCGATGAAAACACAGGCTCACTTCCCGATGTGGGAAAGGCGCCGTTAATTGTCGATGTTGACTTCATCGAAGAAGAAGAAAATACGGCGTCGCCATTGAATTCAGCCGACGTAATTAGCCAACCAAAAACAGGTCGGCCGCTGGAATTACCACTACCTATCGTCACACCCGCAGGCAGGGCGCGGGTGGTGACGGTGACCAACCAAAAGGGCGGGGTAGGAAAAACCACGACAGTAATCAATATCGCCGCACAATTAGGATTGCGCGGACATCGAGTTTTGGTAGTCGATGCCGATAGTCAAGGAAATTGTGCGACCGGTTTGGGCGTGGATAAGAGCAAGGTCAAACACACGACTCGCGATTTGATTCTTAGTCCAGAAACCGCGATTAATGCAAGGCATGCAACCGCAGTTGACGGCGTTCACATGATCGTTGGTGACAGAACGCTGGTCGGACTCGAGCAAGAGATGTTGCGCCAACTTGGAAGAGAGAGAAGATTGGCGGAAGCTCTTGTGCCATTATTACCACATTATGACATAATTCTAATCGATACACCGCCTTCACTTGGGCTGGTTACAATCAATGCACTGGTCGCCAGTGATGGCGTATTAATTCCAGTACAAACAGAATATTTCGCACTTGAAGGTCTGGCGTTGCTCGCTGGTACAATTCGTGAAGTCAGAGGTCTTCTCAATCCACGACTTGGAGTTGATGGAGTTCTATTGACTATGCATGCACCAACCTTGCTCAATCAGCAAGTTGCGAATGAAATATTGGAACATTTACCTGAATTTGTAGTTCAACCAGCGATTCGACGCAATATCAAATTGGCAGAAGCACCCAGCCATGGAATTCCAATTCATCTACATGATCCTAACAGTAAAGGTGGCCAAGATTACCAGGGCGTTACAGATGTTCTCGAAGGACGTTGGGGATTGAACTAATGGAAGGAAAAGGGCTCGGTCGAGGCCTAGAATCGATTGCTCATTTAGCCGAAGATGGCCCTGATCTTTCCGGATATGTCTCGACAGAAGTCGATGAACTTTTGACTTCAAAAGATTCTCCAAGAATTGCTGTAATTTGGATGATTATTGGTAGTCTTTCTTTCGGAACGATGAACGCTATGGTCAAATTTTCGAGCGGGCTTGAAGGAGTCGATGTTTGGATGGTTATCATGGTCCGATCTTCTGTAATCGCTTTCGCAGTCGCCGCTTTCGCAGCAAGCCGTGGAATTTCTCTCAAGGTCAACGATTCGAAGACGATGTTATTGCGTTGTAGCGTAGGATTATTTGCGATGATTCTCTATTTCTCTGCCCTTGCTCGAATTCCGATTGGCCAAGCGGTAACATTGCAATATACTGCACCATTATTCGTCGCATTGCTCTCCGGTCGTCTGATTGCTGAAAAGGTTCAGCCAGCTGTTATCGCCCTCGTAATTACTGC
>Ga0207990_1000045_pt1 | contig 68116 bp, 67 predicted proteins | sample ETNtaG_8_FD_185780 | JGI IMG/M metagenome (GOLD analysis project Ga0207990, IMG submission 185780) | Marine microbial and viral communities from oxygen minimum zone, Eastern Pacific Ocean - ETNP201406SV75 (SPAdes) (version 2) | ecosystem: Environmental > Aquatic > Marine > Oceanic ...
GGAGCCCGAGGTCGGATTCGAACCGACGACCTGACGCTTACAAGGCGCCTGCTCTGACCAACTGAGCTACTCGGGCGGGATGGCGCGGTTCGTGGCGCGTGATGGCCGCGGAACACGATCCCTGTGTTAGCAAGGGTACTGAGGTGCTTCCGCAGGTATGCGGGGATGACCCTGTCAAGTCAGTCCAGTCGGGCCGCAGGCTGTCCGGCTACGCAGAAGTGGCTGGGCCGGGACTTCGGGTGGTCGAGGCGAGTTTAGTATCGCGGCGCTGGATCACTGACTGGAGGGGCCTTGGATGGGCTGGGAAGAGGTCGACGAGGGCTGGGGGCGGCTGGCCAGGGACTTTGCCTATCTCATGGAGCCCAGCTGGTGGCCCGAGTTCGAACAGGTCCTGCGTGACACAGGTGTCCGTGGGGGAACCCGCTACCTGGACGTCTGTTGCGGATCCGGCCTGGCTGCCCAGATGGCCGGTCGGCGGGGCGCCGTGGTGCATGGGCTGGACGCATCACAGCGGCTGATCGAGATCGCAGCGGCCCGGAGCCCTGACGCCGACATTCGTCATGGCGACATGCATGCCCTTCCCTGGGATGACGGGAGCTTCGACGTCGTCACCAGTTTCCGGGGCATCTGGGGGGCGAACGACCGGGCTGTCGTGGAGGCGGCTCGAGTCCTGAAGCCGGGCGGCACCCTGGCCGTGACCTTCTTCCCGATGGACGAGCCGGCGCCGTTCGACCAGTGGTGGGTGTCCATTGCAAAGGTCTCCGACCATGAGAAGGAGGTCGGCCAGGTCCTCGGAAGCATCGGAGCCGAGGGTCGGATCGAGGAGATGTGCGAGGCCGCCGGCCTGGTGCCGGGACAGCGGCAGCGGATCCGCTTCGAACTCGAGGGAGGACCGGAGGTCGAGGACTTCGTCCGGGCATCACTCTCGGTAGGGCCCGCCTACATGGCCGTCCAGGAGCGTGGTCTCGACGACGTCGAGGAGGCCCTTCGGCGTGATTTCGCACCACTGTGGGACGAGGTACTCGGTCTCCGAATCGGCATCGTCGTCGAGTACCTGGTCGCGACCCGACCCGCCTGACCGACGGAACCCCGATGGTGGACGTCGTGTAGACGGGCACCGCTGTAGGTGAGGCCTACCCCATGTCCCTATCCGGATCGAGGCGCCCTCGTTGTTTCAGCCCATGACCCTCAGCGTCGCACGCATGCCTGAGGACCAGTGGGAACCCTTGTCGCGGAAGCAGCCGATCTCCCAGTCGCCGACGGCATCATCCGGGATGGTCACCGTGACGCTCGCCGTGCCACCGGGCTTGAGGATGACCATGAAGCCGTGGTCATCGCCGTGGTCGTCACTGTCCATGTCCATGGTTCCGTCGTGGTCGTGGTCGTGGTCGTCGGCGTCCATGGACTCCATGTCCATTTTGGCCCCGGGCGGGTCGACCGTCGGTGCGAGACCATCGAAGAAGTCATGCTCGAAACCGGTGGCCGTGCCTCCCACGCCGGAGGTCACCTCACGTCCGATCATGAACTCGTGGTCCAGGTCGCCGCTGTTCTTCAACAGGAACTCCACCGTCTGCCCGGCCTCGACCTCTATGACATCCGAGCCGAACCCGTATTCGGTCATGTTGACCCGGATGTGTACGTCCGGGTCGCTGACCGAGCTGGACGCTCCGCTGTCGTCCCCGCCGGATCCACAGGCTGCCGCCAGAATGGACACCACCAGGATGACCGTTCCGATTGGTCGACGCATGCCTTGTACCTCCACCCTTCGTGCGGTTTCGATGGTAGTTGGATCGGGTGTGACAGGACCATCAGGTCCACGTGGTTCCCATCCGGGCCGTGTGACGGGTCGGGGGTACTTGAACCACCGCGCGCTGTGGGCGATCATCACCGTGTGGCACTGACGCAGCGAGACCGTGACATCCTGGACTTCGAGCGCTCGTGGTGGACGGCCACCTCGCCGAAGGACGTCCAGATCCGTGAACGCTTCGAGCTCTCGGCGACTCGCTACTACCAGTTGCTGTCGGAACTGCTGGAAGACGGCGAGGCCATGGCCTATGACCCGCTGGTGGTGCGTCGACTCCAGCGCCAACGCGATCGTCGTCGCAGGGCGCGCCTCGAACCCAGGGTGGTCAAGGACGACGGCGGCCGATGAACGTCGGCGCCAGGGGAGGGCTGGGACCCAGCAACGCTGCAGCCATGCCGCGCGCTGCCCTGCTCATAGGCGTCGCCGTGGCGGTTGGCCTGCTCATGCTCTGGAAGGGGCTGGATGATTCGCCCGTGGCCGCCGACAGGCAGGCTCCGGCCATCACCGATGACGTGGCTGGTGACGATCCGAATGCCGGAGGGGCCGATCCGGCTGTCGTAACCACCGAACCCGTCACCGACGAACCGGCAGATGCCGTGGCTCCCACCTCGGCCGTGCCGACCACCACCGCGGCCCTGTTCCCGACTCCGACCCATGATCCCAACGAGGTGAAGGTCCTCGTGGCGAACGGCTCCGGCGTGTCCGGTGCCGCCGGCAAGGTGACGGACATGCTCAGCCCGCTGGGCTGGACGATGGAGTCGCCGGCCAACGCCGACAAGACCGGCACCACCCGGGTCTACTACCGCAACGAATACCAGGCCGATGCCCGGAAGATCGTGGAGCACTTCGGCGAGATCCCCTCCCTGCTGGAGAAGATGCCCACGGGCGGGCTGGAAGTTCCGGCCAAGGCCGAGGATCGAGTGGCCAACGCCCACATCGTGGTGATCCTGGGCTCCGACCAGCGCATCCAGTCCAACTGAGGTCGGCCGGTGCGGGTGGTTGCCGCACCGGACAAGTTCCGGGGTACCGCGTCTGCCGCAGAAGCGGCATCTGCGATTGTCGGGGCCGTGGTCTCCCGCGGCGGAACCGCCGTCGAGGTGCCCATGGCCGACGGCGGCGAGGGCCTACTGGACGTGTTGGGAGGCCCGGACCACACCACCGAGGTGACCGGCCCTCTGGGTTCGCCGGTCCGGGCCGGCTGGAGGCTCTCGGGTGGCACCGCGGTGATCGAGATGGCCCGGGCCTCGGGCCTGGTGCTGGCAGGCGGCGTCGAGGGAAACCGCCCCCTGGATGCCACCACCGAAGGTGTGGGAGAGCTCCTCCGCCACGCCGTCGACCTGGGGGCACGGCGGGTGATCGTCGGCATGGGCGGTTCGGCGACCACCGATGGGGGTCTGGGCGCCCTGGACGCCATGGGTCCGATGGCCCGCTACCGGGGTGTCGAGATGCTCGTGGCGTGTGACGTCCGGACCCGGTTCACCGACGCCGCCGAGGTGTTCGCCCCCCAGAAGGGGGCGACCGATGCCCAGGTCCGCCTCCTGACGGGCCGCCTGGAGCGACTCGTGCAGGTGTACCTGGAGCGCTTCGGGTCGGATGTCTCGTGCCTGGACCGGTCCGGGGCCGCCGGTGGCCTGGCTGGCGGCCTGGCTGCGATGGGCGCTGAACTGGTCGACGGCGTGGACCTGGTGGCCGAGGAGGTTCACCTGGACGAACTAGTGGCCGGCGCCGACCTCGTGGTCACCGGCGAGGGTTGGCTGGATGCGACCTCGTTCCAGGGAAAGGTCGTGGGCGGCGTGGCGGCGTATGCAGCGGCGGCCGGCGTGCCCCTGCTGGTGGTTGTGGGTGGAGCCGACGAGGATGCGGCCAGACGTGGCGACGTCGTATCGCTGGTGGACCGGTTCGGCGCCGACAGGGCCCGTGCCGAGACGACGGCGTGCATAACCGAGGTAGTGGCGGAACGACTGGACGACCTCTGAACGACTTCTGACCGGACCGTCCGACGGTCTCGGAGCGGCCGGCCGCGGGTGGGCGATCCCCGACCGGATGGGTAGGGTTTTTTCATGGCCGTGATCATCCGCATTCCGACGACGCTCCGACCGCTGACCGCTGGACAGCCCGAGGTGCAGGTGGATGCCGGCACGGTCGGCGAGGCGATTGCGGCCCTGGATGCCGCCCATCCGGGCTTCACCAGCCGGATCCTGGACGAGTCCGGCGCCCTGCGCCGCTTCGTGAACGTGTTCGTCAGCGATGACGACGTGCGATTCCTGGACGGCCTGGACACCGCCGTCCCGGAGGGTGGCACCATCGCCATCGTGCCCGCCGTAGCCGGGGGCTGAGAACCGGCCGGGGCGCACGTCCCGGGCCTGCGAACCTCGGTTCCGGCCCGTTCCGGAGACGGTTGGAGACCCGCTGCCTGGCGCCTCTGGACGTTGGAAAACAGCCGATCCGCTGATTGGATTGGCACTCGCTTGAAGAGAGTGCCAGTGGTCGCGCCCGCGCTCCACAGGTCCACCGATCACTGAGAGGTTGCCGCTGATGGCAAAGATCATCACGTTCGACGAGACGGCCCGCCGGTCGCTCGAAAAGGGCATGAACCAGCTGGCTGACGCCGTGCGGATCACCCTTGGTCCCAAGGGCCGCAACGTCGTCCTGGAGAAGAAGTGGGGTGCCCCCACCATCACCAACGATGGCGTGTCCATCGCCAAGGAGATCGACCTCGAGGACCCCTACGAGCGCATCGGCGCCGAGCTGGTCAAGGAGGTCGCCAAGAAGACCGACGACGTGGCAGGTGACGGCACCACCACGGCGACCGTTCTGGCATGGGCGATGGTCCGCGAGGGCCTGCGCAACGTTGCAGCAGGTGCCAACCCGATGTCGCTCAAGAGGGGCATCGAGGCAGCGGTGGCCGCCGCCGTCGACGCCATCCGGGAATCAGCCCAGGACGTGTCCAGCGACAAGGGCCAGATCGCCAACGTCGCCGCCATCTCGGCGGGCGACGCCGAGATCGGCACGATGATCTCCGAGGCCATCGACAAGGTGGGCAAGGACGGCGTCATCACCGTCGAGGAGGGTCAGACCTTCGGGATGGAGATGGACCTCGTCGAGGGCATGCGCTTCGACAAGGGTTACATCTCCCCCTACTTCGTGACCGATCCCGACCGCATGGAGGCCGCCCTGGAGGACCCGTACGTGCTGTTCGTGGGTTCCAAGATCACGGCGGTACGCGACCTGGTCCCGGCGCTCGAGAAGGTCATGCAGACGAACCGTCCGCTGGTCATCATCTCCGAGGACGTCGAGGGCGAGGCCCTCGCCACCCTGGTGGTCAACAAGATCCGCGGCACCTTCACCTCGGTGGCCATCAAGGCCCCCGGCTTCGGTGACCGTCGCAAGGCGATGCTGCAGGACATGGCGATCCTCACCGGTGGCCAGGTCATCTCCGAGGAGGTCGGCCTCAAGGTCGACGCCGTCACGCTCGACATGCTGGGCGAGGCCCGCAAGATCGTGGTCAGCAAGGACGAGACCACCATCGTGGAGGGCGCCGGCGACGACAGCGACATCTCGGGCCGCATCGCCCAGATCAAGGGCGAGATCGAGAACACCGACTCCGACTACGACCGCGAGAAGCTCCAGGAGCGTCTGGCGAAGCTCTCGGGTGGCGTAGCCGTCCTGAAGGTCGGAGCTGCCACGGAGGTGGAGCTGAAGGAGAAGAAGCACCGCATCGAGGATGCCGTGAGCACCACGAAGGCGGCCATCGAGGAAGGTGTCGTCGCCGGTGGTGGCGTCACCCTGCTGCGTGCCCAGGTCGCCGCCAGGGCGGCCGGTGACGTGCTCTCCGCCGACGAGGCCACCGGTGCACGCATCGTGGCCAAGGCGCTCGAGGCACCGCTCCACCAGATCGCGGTCAACGCCGGTCTGGATGGTGGCGTGGTTGTCGACAAGGTGCGACATATGGATGGCCCCAACGGCCTGAACGCCGCAACCGACGAGTACGAGGACCTGATCGCCGCCGGCATCATCGATGCCGCCAAGGTCACCCGCTCAGCACTCCAGAACGCCGGCTCGATCGCGGCGCTGTTCCTCACCACCGATGTGGTCATCGCCGACGCCCCCAGCGGTGGCGCCGATGGCGGCATGGGCGGCATGGGGGGCATGGACTTCTAGGCACTGCAGACGCCCTCCGATCCGCGGATCGGAGCGGACGCTGGACCGGTGGGCGCCCTTCGGGGCGCCCACCGCGCGTCCGGCGACCGGTCTGACCGGATACGGGTGTTCACTGGAGCCCGTGGACGTACACGCTGGGAGTGGGGCATGCCCGTGAGCCGGGGAAGGACTGCGAGGGTGATAACCCGGCGCGTCGACGCTGACGGCAGCCGACGGGTACCCGACGAGCTGATCGTCGAGGAGCCGATGTCGATCCGCCTGGACGGCGAGCTGGTAGCCACGACGATGCGGACCCCGGGCGAGGACTTCGAGCTGGCCGTCGGCTTCTGCGTGACCGAGGGCGTGCTGCACGACGCGGCGGTGCGTACCGTCCGCTACTGCGGGCAGGGGCCCGCCGCCGAGTCCGAGTACAACGACGTGACGGTCGATACCGGTGGGCTGGCGCCCGCCCCCACGCCCCGCCTGGGTCCGGCCTCCTCCTCCTGCGGCGTTTGCGGGACGGTCGCCATCGGCGATCTGCTGGAGCGGCTACGGCCACTTGACGCGGCGCCGTTCGACGTCGACGTGCTGGCTGGGATGGCCGACCGGATCGACGGGCAGGCCCTCTTCTCCACCACCGGAGCGGTGCATGCCGCCGTGGCCTTCGACCGGACCGGCCAGCCGCTCCTGCTACGGGAGGACATCGGCCGGCACAACGCCGTCGACAAGGTGGTGGGCCGGCTCCACATGGACGGAAGGCTGCCGGCCGGCGACCTCGGCCTCTGGGTGAGCGGCCGGGCCTCCTTCGAGATGGCCCAGAAGGCCTGGGCTGCCGGCTTCGCCTGCCTCATCGCGGTCAGCGGCCCGTCGGCGCTCGCCGTCGAGACGGCCCGTGTGGCCAACCTCCAGTTGGCCGGCTTCGCCCGCGGCGACCGGTTCAACCTCTACACCGGCGACTGAGTGGTCTGTTCCGTAGGATCCGTCCGATGAACGATCCGCTGACACCAGCCGACGGCCTCGGCGTCCTCCACCTCTTCTGCAGGGTCCCCCGATCCAGGTTCTCGCTGTCCGTCAACCGACGGAGGCTGCGAGCCGCCGTGGCGGCGACCACCGCTGCCGGCGACCAGGTGGTCACCGTGGCGATCCTGGGCCACAAGGCCGACCTGGCCTTCATGGTCCTGGGCGAGGACCTGTGGCGCCTCCGGGACTTCCAGACCAGCATCGCCAACGCCGGCCTCGAGGTGGTCGACAGCTACGTGTCGATGACCGAACTCTCCGAGTACTCCCAGGGCCTCCCCGACGAGATGCGACGGGCGAGGCTCCACCCGGTGCTGCCCCCCGAGGGCAAGCCGGCGTGGTGCTTCTACCCGATGTCCAAGCGCCGCAACGTGGACGCCAACTGGTTCACCCTGCCGTACGACGACCGCCGCGAGCTCATGATGGAGCACGGCACCTCGGGTCGGAAGTTCGCCGGCCGGATCCTGCAGGTCGTGACCGGGTCCACCGGCGTCGACGACTTCGAGTGGGGCGTGACCCTCTTCGGGCAGCGACCCGATGACCTGAAGGACGTCGTCTACACAATGCGGTACGACCATGCATCGGCCGTCTACGGCGAGTTCGGCGTGTTCTATGCGGGGATGGTGGCCGACCTGGACACCGTGATGGCCGGCATCGGACGGCGCTGACCGTGGTCTCCGGATCGGAGGTCGCCGGTCCCGGCATGGACCGACTCCGTCGGTCCCTGCGAAACCTCGACCGGGTCGTGGTGGCCTTCTCGGGGGGCGCCGACTCGGCGTTCCTGGCACGGGTCGCCCACGACACCCTCGGTACCGACCGGGTGCACGTGGTGACGGCCGTGTCGCCGTCCCTGGCCCGTGACGAACGGGACGACGCCGCCGCCCTCGCCGACGAGTGGGGGCTCCGGTGGTCGGAGGTGGAGACCCATGAGATGGCCGACGCCGCCTACCGGGTGAACGACCCCGACCGCTGTGGCCGCTGCAAGGACGCCCTCATGGACGTGCTGGTACCGATCGCGGAGTCCGAAACGGCCACCGTGGTCCTCGGTGTGAACGTGGATGACCTGGCCGACCATCGACCGGGCCAGACCGTGGCGGGGCAACGTGGTGCCAGCTTCCCGATGGTGGAGGCCGGCCTGACCAAGGCCGACGTCCGTCACCACTCCCGGGAGATGGGCCTCCGGACGGCCGACAAGCCCGCTGCGGCATGCCTCGCCTCGCGTGTTCCCTACGGGACCGAGGTGACCGTTGCCGTCCTGACAGCGGTGGACAGGGCGGAGGCCGCCCTACGGCGCCTCGGCTTCGATGACCTGCGGGTCCGACACCTGGACGACACCGCCAGGATCGAGGTCCCGATCGACCGACTGTCCGACGTCGTGGCCCGGCGTGCCGAGGTCGTGGCCGCAGTGTCAGGCGTCGGGTACGCCTACGTCACCCTGGACCTGGAGGGGCTCAGGTCGGGCAACCTGACCCGGGCCCTGGAGGGCGGGAACCCGGGCGGTGACTGAGCCGACCGCTCCGCCGGCCGACGACGAGGCCCGCCTGGCCGTGTTGGCGCTCAGGCTCGCGGACGGGATCGTGGCTGCCCTGCCCGGTTGGGTGACCCGATGCGTGGCGGCCAGGTCGGGAGGGCTGGTGCCCGACGCGGATTCGGTCGCCGATGCCGGCCGTCGTGCCGTCCGCGAGGTGGGCCCGCTGGTCCGCGAACTCCTGGCCGCTGACATCGACGAGCAGCGGACCGGACCGCTGGCACTCGTTCGCGACGCCGTGAGGTATCCCGCAGCGGTGCTGTCAGCCGCCGGGGTGGTTCCGGTCGATCGGGATGTCGACGCGGTCCGCCTCTTCCCCGATGACGCCTACGACCTCTCTCCGGGGTCCTTCGCCGAACTGCATCCGGACCTGCGCGTTCCGGGACTCGAGTGGGGCGCCGCCAAGGCATACGTGCACCGCCGTCGACATGCCGGGGGCACCGCCGGCTGAGGTTCCGATCGGGCCCGCCTGACCGGGCTTTTCACGATCCCGAAACAGTCGTGTGAGGGTGTCGTGACCTCCGGGAGGCAGGCTGGGCGCTCGTCTCCCAATCGGAGGGGATCCGTCGTGGATTCCGGTGATCTGTCCTGGATGTTGATGAGCGCCGCACCGGTGGTGTTCTCGTTCGTGGCCACCTTCGCCATCGTCAAGGTGATCGACCGCGTGATCGGCCTGCGTGTCGACGAGGAGGCCGAGCTGGTCGGCCTGGACCAGGCCACCCACGCCGAGTCGGCCTACAACGAGGGTCCGAAGGGATCCGTGGTGGCCTGAGCACGGCCGCTACCGTCGGGCCTGTGACCCCCTTCGATACGACCGACCTCCTCGGGGACCGGTCGCTTCGGGGCCCCGACTTCTGCCGGGCGCTCTCCGATCGGATCGACGGTTTCCTGGCCGAGGTCTTCGATTCGGCTGGTCCGCCAGCGGGTACCGCCCTCGTGGCGGTCGGTGGGTACGGCCGTCGGGAGCAGTGCCCCGGTAGCGACGTCGACATCGTGCTCGTGCACCGGCCGGGCCTGGACATGGCCGAGGTCGCAGAGAGGGTCTGGTACCCGCTCTGGGATGCCGGCCTGAAGCTCGGTCACCAGGTGGGGACGCTGCCGCAGCTCCTGCAGGTGGCATCCGAGCACCTGGACACCGCCACGAGCCTCCTGGCGGCACGCCCGGTGGCCGGCGACGCGACCGTGGCCGACGAGCTTGCCGCCGCAGCGTTGGCCCAGTGGTCCGGACGGTCGCGGCGCCACCTCGACGACCTGCAGGCGTCGGTGGCCGAGCGCCATGCCCGGTTCGGAGAGGTCGCCTTCCTGCTGGAACCCGACCTGAAGGAGTCCCGGGGAGGCCTGCGCGACGTGCACAGCCTCCTCTGGGTGGAGCAGGCCACGGTGCCGATCCTGCGTGAGTCCGAGTCAGCGGGCCTGGCCGCAGCGGCCGAGACGCTCCTGACCGTGCGCGTCGAGCTCCACCGCCTCACCGGGCAGCGGGCCGACCGCCTGCTGCTGGAGCTCCAGGACGACGTGGCTGCTGCACTGGACCTGGTTGACGCCGACGTCCTGATGGCCGAGGTGGCCGCAGCGGCTCGCACGATCGCGTGGACGGGCGAGGGCGCGGCCCGCCGCACCACGCGGGCCGCCCGCCGGAGCGGTCCGCTCGGGGCCATCGCCAACCTGCGTCGCCGGGAGGTGGCGCCCGGCCTGGTCCTCGACGACGGGCGCCTGGCGCTCACCGCCCAGGCCGACCTGGCTGATCCGCTCCTCGCGTTGAGGTGTGCGAGGGTCGCCGCCGAGCACGATGCCTACCTGCAGCGTGGGTCCCTGGAGCGGCTGGTCGAGAATGCTCCGGCCCTCGACGTCCCGTGGTCGGACGAGGCCCGTGAGATGTTCGTGGCCCTGCTGGCCACCGGGCCGTCGGCCATACCGGTCATCGAGGACCTCGACCACGTGGGGCTCTTCGTCCAGTTGGTGCCCGAGTGGGAGCCGTGTCGATCCCGGCCGCAGCGCAACGCCTACCACCGCTTCACCGTCGACAGGCACCTCATGGAGGCCGCGGCCGAGGCTTCGCGTCTCGTCGACCGGGTGGACAGGCCGGACCTCCTGCTGGTGGGCGCCCTGTTCCACGACATCGGGAAGGGCTACCCGGGCGACCACACCGAGGTGGGCGTCGACCTCCTGCAGACGATCGCCACCCGCATGGGCTTCGACGCCGATGACGTGGAGACCCTGGTGGCGATGGTCCGGCACCACCTGCTTCTCCCGGACGTGGCGACGCGTAGGGACCTGGACGACGACGGCACCATCGCCTCGGTCGCCGATGCCGTCGGAAGCAGCCGGCTGCTCCACCTCCTGGGTGCCCTCACCGAAGCCGATTCGATCGCCACGGGACCTTCGGCGTGGAGCAGTTGGAAGGGTGGCCTGGTGGACGAGCTGGTCTCCAGGGTGTCCCACGTGCTGGCCGGCGGCGACGTGGGTGAGGTGGTCGGGGGGTCGTTCCCGGATGCCGGACAACGGTTGCTGCTCGCGGACGGTTCCTTCCTGGTGCGCGGTGAGGGTCGGACGCTGACCGTGGTGGCCAACGACCGGACCGGCACCTTCTCCAAGGTGGCCGGCGTGCTGTCGCTCAACGGTGCCGACGTCCTGGGCGCTTCGGCCCATTCGGAGAACGGTCGGGCGTTGTCAGTGTTCAGGGTCGGTCCGGCCCCGGACGGCGACCCGGACTGGACCCGGATCGCCGATCAGATCCGCCTGGCGCTGGCGGGTCGCCTGGCGCTGTCGGCCCGCCTCGGGGACAGGTCACGCACCTACCGGCCCGTCCGTCTGTCAGCAAGGCCCGCCCGACCACGGATGACGGTGGACAACCTCACCTCGGCGACGGCCACCGTCCTCGAGGTGACCTGTCCCGACGGTGTCGGCGTCCTGTACCGGATTACCCGTGCCTTCGCCGAGTTGGACCTGGACATCGTGAGGGCACACGTCCAGACGCTGGGTTCGGACGTCGTGGACGCCTTCTACGTACGGAACGCCTCGGGCGACAAGATCACCGACGTGGACCACCTGGCCGAGATCGAGCTCTCGGTCCTGCGCTGGGTGGCTGTCGACTTCTGACCCGGCGGGACGGACCGACCGACCGCAGCGCCTACGGTTCAGCCATGTCAGATCACGGCGTGGGCCCTCCCTCCCAGCTGGACCTCCTGCGCTGGGCAGAGGCCCTCGCCGGCTCGGCCCGGACCGGCCTCGGCTTCACCGAGTCCCTCTACGAGAGGGAACGCTACGAGGAGGTCCTCCAGGTGGCGGCGGAGATCAGGGTCAGGGCCGATGCCCTCGCCGGTGGTTCATTCGACGTGGACACCCTTGTCACGGACTGGCTGGATTCGGTGGGGCGTGGGGTGCCCGGCTACGTGACGCCGAAGGTGACCATCGGGGCGGTCGTGGGCAACAGTGCCGGTGAGCTCCTGATGGTGCAGAGGGCCGACTCGGGTGTCTGGCTCTACCCGACCGGCTGGGCCGACGTGGGCTATTCGGCCGCCGAGGTCGTCGTCAAGGAGGTTCTGGAGGAGACCGGCATCCAGTGCGAGGTGGTGCGTCCCATCGCCATCCTCGACGGGATGAGGTTGGGCATCACGGGGGTCCCGCTCTATTCGCTGGTGTTCCACTGCCGGATGACGGGAGGCGAGCTGTCTGCCCACCCCCTGGAATGCTCGGACGTCGGGTTCTTCGCCGAGGGCAGCCTGCCGGAGGGTTCGGCGCTGCCGGAAGAGTGGGCGGCCGAGGCCTTCGCCGCCATCCGCGGCGAGGAACTGGACGTGCGCTTCGACCACCCCCGGGATCCTCCCTGGTTGGTCGCCGACGCCTGAGTTCTCAGGTGCCGGGCTGGTTCCGGAGGAAGTCCTCGACCTCGGCGACCAGGCTGTCCGGGTTGTCAGAGGTCTCCTCGTCGAAGTCGGCTTCCAACTGTTCGACGTACTCGGTGGTGCCGTCGTCCTCGGCTACCAGTTCGGTGACCTGGCGTTCGTAGGTGGCTGCCGCGATCTCCAGGTCGGTGCACGGCACGTCGACCTCCAGCACCTGGGAGAGTCGCTCGACCAGGGCGAGGGCCGCCTTGGGCGACGGCACGTTGGAAACGTAGGCGGGAACGCTGGCCCAGAACGAGGCCGTGGTGACCCCGCGGTCGCGTAGTCCGGCCGCCAGGACTCCGACGATGCCGGTCGGTCCCTCGTAGGTGGATGGCGAGAGGCACAGGCGCATGGCCAGCTCCTCGTCGTCGGTGCCTCCGTAGACCTGGGTGGGGCGGCTGTGGGGCACGTCGGTCAACAGGGCACCCAGCGTGCAGACCATTGAGGCGCTGAAGGCCTCGGCGGTGATCGCCAGGTGGTCCACGAAGGTCCGCCAACGCAACTGCGGCTCGTGGCCGATGGCGCACACCAGGTCGTGGGCGCTGCCGGGCACGCGGGCCACGTGTATGCCGGTGGACGGCCAGACGATCTGGCGGGTGTCGTTCTCGTCGATGCACACGTTGGGTCGGGCCACGGTGAAGTCGAAGAAGTCCTCGGCATCGATGGTGGCGACGTGCTCGGCCTCGAAATGGTCGCGCACGTAGCGGGCTGCCGTGGAGCTGGCCTCACCGGCGTCGTTCCAGCCCTCGAACGCGGCTATGAGGATCGGCGACCGCAGGTCGGTCGGCATCTCGTCGACGTTCCATATGAGGTGCGGAGCGGGGTCGGGGGCCATTGCTGTCGGAGGCTAGCCAGACGCGTTGGTACGCGCGCCGGTAGGCGATGTCATCGGGTCCTAGGCTCACCGACCATGGATGGAGATCGGGACGCCACGTTCGTCGTCCGCGAGGTCGTCGAGGTGGACGATCGCCTGGTTTCGGCCATGGCCCGCCTCATTCCCCAGTTGTCCAGCTCCAGCCCACCGCCCGACGCCGACGCCCTGACGGCCATCGTGGCCTCAGGTGCTTCGATCCTGCTGGTGGCCGAGGATCCGGACGTGGAAGGCGAGGCGGCCATCCTGGGGAGCATGACGCTCGTGGTCTTCGGGATCCCGACCGGCCTACGGGCCTGGATCGAGGACGTGGTGGTGGACGGGTCGGCCCGCGGCCGCGGTGTCGGCGAGGCGCTCAACCGGGCTGCGATTCTTCGGGCCCGGGAAGCCGGTGCCACGACCGTGGACCTGACGTCGAGGCCGTCGCGGGAGGCCGCCAACCGCCTCTACCGCCGTCTCGGCTTCGAGCAGCGGGCGACCAACGTCTACCGCCTGGGGCTCTGACCGGCGGCTTCGTGGTGCCTAGTGCTACAGGTCGCGTCTGTCCGACGCATCCCGTTGGCTACTCCTCCGGGTCGTGCCCCTGGTCCTCGGCAAGCTCGTCGGAGAGCGTCCGGTCCCACTGCTCCAGCCCGGCGGCGTGGGCGCTCCTGGCCAGGATGTGGGAACCGACCGGTGCCGCCACGAAGGTGAACACGAGCGTCAGGAGTGCCTTGGCGAGGGCGGCGGCGGTGCCGATGTGCACGACGGCACCGAGCAGCAGCCCCAGCAGTCCCAGCGTCGAGCACTTGGAGGCCGCATGCAGCCGGTGGTACGCGTCGGGTAGTCGGACGGTGCCCCAGGCTCCGATGAGCATGAAGGAGAGGCCGGACACCAGAAGGGCGACCGTTGCGATCTCGCGGACGGCGTCCACCTACCCCACCCTGCCGTCGTCCGGGTCTCGGGGCTGGAGGCCGCCCCTGGCTGCTCCGATGTACTGGGCGAAGGCCAGCGTGGAGGCGAAGCCGACTATGGCCACCAGCAGGGCCACGTCCAGCGAGACGGCACGTCGCTGGTCGACGGCCAGGAGGATCACGAGGGCCACCACCTGCAGGGACAGGACGTCTCCTGCCAGCACCCGGTCGGCGACGTGTGGCCCCTTCACCATGCGGTACATGGCCATGCCGATCCCGACCACCACGGCGACGATGCCGGCCTGCACGACGACCGCTACCACGAGAAGACCTCCCGCCGGAGCCGCTCGTCCAGCTTCCTGAGGCCGGCGATGGCCTCGGATCGGTCCAGGGCGTACATGCAGTGCACGTACAGCCACCGACCGTCGTCGGATACGTCCACGACCAGGGTCCCGGGCGTGAGGGTGATGCAGTTGGCCAGGACCGTCGTCTGGAAGTCGTCCAGGTCCTCCACCGGGTACCGGAGGATGCGCGGCGTCTGGCTGAACCCGGGCGTCATGATCTCGCGGGCGATCTGCAGGTTGGAGCGGATCAGGATCGTCAGGAAGTACAGCCCGAACCGCAGCATCCGGAGTGCCCGACGGCCATGGTTCGGATGCTGCGTGCCCAGGTCGTAGACCGAGACCACGATGAAGCCGAGGGCCAGGCCGACCAGGACGCCCGGCCACGTGTGGTTGCCGGACCACGACAGGTAGAGCACCGCCAGCGCCATGTCGAAGCCCAGTCGCCGGATCATCAGCCGCCACCCCCCGATGCGGTCAGCACGGAGTCGGCGGCCAGCGGGTCCACCGCCCGGATGTAGGTGGACGGATCCGTGAGCTGCTCAGCGGCGTGGAAGGCGATGTCGTAGATGGGTTCCGCTGCCAGGCCGATGAGCACCGCCGCCGCCACCAGGATCCCGATGCCCGTGTGGGCGGCACGAAGGCTGCGGACACGCCCGCCGGCATCGCCGCCCCGGTACATGCGCCGGCCCGATTCCGGCGACCAGAATCCCTGGGTCCAGATCTTCAGCATGGAGAGCAGCGTCAACCCTCCCGTCACCAGGCCGATCACCGAGAGCCACCAGCTCACCGTCCAGCCCTCCCTGATGATGACCAGCTTGCCGAAGAAGCCGCTCAGCGGTGGCAGCCCGACCAGGCTCAGCGCCGCAACGAAGAACGCCACCCCCAGCCAGCGGTGGCGCTTCAGGAGGCCGCCGATCTCGTCCAGGTCGTCCGATCCGGCGTGGCGTTCCATGACCCCGCAGCACAGGAACAGGGAGCTCTTCACCACCATGTGCTGGATCATGTAGTACAGCGCGCCGGCGAGGCCCACGGTCGTCATCATCGAGATGCCGAACACCATGTATCCCACCTGGCTGATCACGTGCACGGCCAGGATCCGTCGGACGTTGTGCTGCGACACGGCGCCCAGCACCCCGAGGAGCATGGTCGCCCCGGCAGACACGGCAATGATCGGCAGCACCACGTCACGGGCGTCTCCCGCTGCGAAGACCAGCGGGAAGGTTCGCAGGACGGCGTACACGCCGACCTTGGTCAGCAGGCCGCTGAACAGTGCGGCGACCGAGATCGGGCAGGTGTGGTAGGTGTCCGGCAGCCAGAACCAGAGCGGGAAGAACGCCCCCTTCAGGCCGAAGACGACGAGCAGCATCACCGACAGGCCGGTGAACCCTGTCGGGAGGGGCACGCCGGCGTCGGACCGGTCGGCCACGAACCGGGCCAGGTCGGCGATGTTGAGGGTGCCGGTCATGCCGTAGACGAGGCCGGCGGTGATCACGAACACCGTGGAGGCCACCAGGTTCAGCAGCAGGTACTTGTATGCCTGCGTCATCTGCCTTCGGGTCCGGCCTATGGCCAGCAGCCCGTAGGAGGCCATCAGCATGATCTCGAAGGCCACGAACAGGTTGAACAGGTCCCCGGTCAGGAAGCTCTGGTTCACGCCGACTATCAGGAGTTGCATCAGCGGATGGAAGTAGCGCCGTTCGGTGAGGGGCTCGACCATGGAGAAGCCGTGGACGTAGCAGGCGATCGTCACCAGCAGGCCGGCGCAGAGCAGCAGGCCGGAGAGGCTGTCGAAGACCAGCGTGATCCCGAACGGCGCCGGCCAGGCACCCATCTGCGACACCATCACCTCGCCGTGCCGTATCCGGACCAGCCACGTCAGGGCGAGGGCCAGCATCGAGCAGAGGCTCACCAGGCCCAGGACCCGCTGGGGGACCGGACGGCGGACCAGGGCGACGGAGGCCAGGCTGGTGGCCAGCGGGACCACCACGAACAGGCCGAGCAGGTCGTTGGTCACCGGTCGCCTCCGTCGTGGCCGGTATCCGGGCGGTCCTCGGTCGCCAACTCGTCCACGTTGATGGTCCCGGTGCGGTTGGCCGTGACGATCAGGAGGGTCAGCAGGAAGCCCATGACGGCGAAGTTGATGACGATGGCGGTAAGGATCAGTGCCTGGGGAAGCGGATCCACGAGGTTGACCGCACCCAGGATCGGGGGGTTCCGCAGCCCGCCGTCCGCCAGGACCGGCGACCCGCTCATGGCGATGATGGAGAGGTTGGCGCCGTGGCCGAGGGCGAACACGCCCATGGCGACCGACTTCAGCTCCCGCGACAGCATCAGGTAGACGCTGACCGTCACCAGGACGGCCACGCAGATGGCCAGGACGGTCGTCACCGGTCCAGCTCCTCGCCGAGCCGGCTGATCATCCCAACGGCCACCCCCACGACCACGAGCAGTACGCCCAGGTCGAACGCCATGGCCGAGACCAGGTGGACGTCGCTGCCGCCCAGGTGCAGGGTGGTCGAGGCCGAGCGCAGGAGCGGCTGGCCGAACAGCAGCGGCAGGGTGGCTACCGCTCCGGCGAGGCCCAGTCCGACGAACACCAGCCACCGCGGGTGGGCGGGCAGGAGGCGGTGGAATGCCCTGTCGCCGTACGACATCCGGTAGGTGCAGAGCCCCACCGATGCGATGAGGCCTGCGATGAAGCCCCCGCCCGGCCCGTTGTGCCCCTTCAACGCCGCATAGGCGGCGTAGAGGAATGTGAGCGGGAGGATGAACCGGACCGCGGTCCGCAGGATCACCGACGACGTCCTCATCGCTGCGCCCCCTGGGCGATCGGGGCCGCCGGGTCCTCGTCCTCGTCCCTTCGGTGGCGGCGACGACCGGGGAGCATCGACCAGACGCCCAGTGCGGCGGTGGCCAGCACCGTGATCTCACCGAGGGTGTCGAATCCGCGGAAGTCCACGAGGATCACGTTGACGACGTTGCGTCCCTCACCGCCGCGGCCGTCGGTCAACTCTGAGCCCTCGAGGCTGTGTTCCTCGAAGAACCTCCCGAGGGTCGGGGCGTCGTCGGCCCGGTTGTCGGCGGCGTGCCCGGCCAGCAGGGTCATCCACCCGATCGAGATGCCGACGACGGAGGCCAGGGCCAGGCGCGGCAGTACCCGGATCCGGGGCCTGCGGTCCGGCCGTGGCAGCAGCCGAAGCACCAGCAGGAAGAGGATCACCGAGATGATCTCGAACATGAGCTGTGTGAGGGCCAGGTCCGGTGCCTGGTACACGAGGTAGAGGCCGACGACGGCGAAGCCGCTGGCTCCCAGCACAAGCACCCTCACGACGCGTTCGGTGACCATCGGGAGGGCGATGGCCGCGGCGCACACGACCGCCCCCAGCAGCAGCCCGGCCGGGTACTCGAACGGGTCCATGCCCGCCGGCGGGCGGAGCATCGCCGGGTCGGCCCAGGCGGCCCAGCCGACGCACAGCGTCAGTACCGAGAAGACGACCGCCAGGTAGTGGCGAACGTGGCCGGTCTGGATCGAGTGGAACAGGCGGTGGCCGCCCCGCAGGATGCCCCGGTAGGTGGCCGGCCATATGCGGGCGTGGACGTCGACAATCTCGCGTCGCATCCAGCCCGAGAACCCGAGCAGCACCCCGGCGGTGATGGCGATGGCCGTCATGAGCAGCGGTATCCCCGGGTGGAGGAACGGCTCCCAGGCCAGTGGGAGGCCCGTGGCGAAGGCCTCGTCGTGAACGTTCACCTCAATCCCCCGGAAGGTCCGGTTCCAGAGCGACGGGACCAGGCCACCCAGGTACTGGAGTGCGATGAGGGCGGCTGCCGGAGCCCAGAGCATGGACGCCCACCGGTCGGGCTGGATGAGGGAGACGACCGGGGCATCCGAGTCGTTGCCGACCCCGGAGCTGTGGCCCATCACCGTCGTGACCAGCCTGACGAAGATGGCCACGTTGCACGCCGCGGCGACGATCGCCATGACCCCCACGACGGCCAGGAGTGGATGCAGGTCGCTGGCACGGGTGGTGGCGGCGAAGAAGAGCTCCTTGGCTACGAAGCTGACGGTTCCCGGCCCGCTGGCCAGCGCGTAGCCGCTGAGCAGCAGGACCAGTGCTGCTGCCCTGGTTCCGGTGCCGGGTCGGTGCCACAGCCCGAACAACTGGGAGAGGCGCCGTGCGCCGGCGAGGTGGGCGAGCGCTCCGACGATGAGGAACAGGGGTGCCTTGTAGAGGGCGTGGCTGGCGATCTGCGTGAGGTCCCAGTCGATGGTCCTGATGCCGTCTGCGGTAGACGCTCCGCCCATGCCGTACATGGCGACCAGCAGGCCGAGGTGGCCCACGGTGGTGTAGGCGAACATCTTCTTCAGGTCGTCCTGGTGGAGGGCCAGCACCGCCCCGAGCAGCATCGTGACCGCGCCGATCGACACCAGCAGCGGCAGCCATGGGGCCATGGCGCCGAAGGCCGGGAGCATGCGCCCAAGCAGGAACACCCCGGCCTTCACCATCGTGGCCGAGTGCAGGTACGCCGAGACCGGCGTCGGGGCCTTCATGGCGCCCGGCAGCCAGTCGTGGAGGGGCCACTGGGCGCTCTTGGTTGCGGCCCCGACGAACATCAGCACGAATGCCGCCACCACGGTGCCGTCGTGGCTGCGGGTCGCCGCCTCGGCGATGAGGCCGCTCCAACGCCAGATGCCGGTGTGGCCGCCGAATAGGAGGACCCCGCCGAGCAGGGCGAGACCACCCAGGCCAGTCGTGAAGAACGCCTGCATGGCCCGCTTCCCGGCATCGGCATCGTCACGGTCCCACCCGATCAGGAGGAAGGAACTGATCGAGGTCATCTCCCAGAAGAGGACGGTCAGCAGCAGGTGGTCGGCCAGGACCACGCCCAGCATGGCGCTGGTGAAGAACCCGAGGGTGGGGAAGAAGCGGGCCAGCGATGCGGCGTCGTGCCCGAAGTAGGCGCGTGCGTACAGCACCACGACCACGCCCATGCCGGCGATGAGGAGGGCGAAGAAGGCTCCCAGGCCGTCGACGAGGAAGCTGATGTCCAGGTTCAGGCTCGGCACCCACGAGATGCTGCCGGTGGGCGTGTCGGCGGTGCTCACGCCGCTGCGGCCCAGGTGGGTCGCGACGAGGACCACGGAGGCGGTCGGGCCTGCAGTTGCCAGCACCAGGCGGGGGAGCTTCCGAGATGCCGGTAGGAGCATCGTGGCCAGCCCGGTGAGTACGGGCGCGCCTATGGCGGCCAGGACGAGGTAGGGGGCGGCCGTCACCACGGCCGCCATTCTGGTCGCTGGCCCGTTGTCCCGGTGGCAGGCCACCGTCGTGGGGCGGTCCCGAGGCAGGCCGCCCACCAAGGCTGGTGCGGAGGAGGCCGTGGTACGTTCCCGCGATGCCAGAGGGACGGTTGTCGCAGAAGCAGGTTGCCGAAGGTTCGTTCGCCGCGGTCGAGGAGGAACTCTGTTCCATCTCGCAGTGGATGTACGAGAACCCCGAGTTGGGATTCGAGGAGTTCGAGGCGTCGAAGCGCATCAGCTCCTTCCTGGATCGGCAGGGCTTCGACGTCACCTATCCGAGCCACGGCCTGGACACGGCCTTCGAGGCGACAGTGGGCACCAGCGGGCCCCGCGTAGTCATCTGCTGTGAGTACGACGCTCTACCCGAGGTGGGCCACGCCTGCGGTCACAACATCATCGCCACCGCCGCTGCCGGGGCGGGGGTGGCCGTTGCCGGCCTGGCTGGGAAGTTGGGCATCCGGGTCACGGTGCTGGGTACCCCGGCCGAGGAGGGCGGTGGCGGAAAGGTCGACCTGATCAACGCTGGAGCGTTCGAGGACGCTGCGGCGTCGATGATGGTGCACCCCGGACCGTTCAACGAGCTGGACCCATCGTTCCAGGCCTGCCAGCACTTCGACGTCGAGTTCTTCGGCAAGGAGTCCCACGCGGCGTTCGCCCCGGAGGCGGGGATCAACTCGCTGGATGCATTCGTGCAGTCGTACGTGAATGTGGCGACCTTCCGCCAGGCAATGGTCCCCGGCGACAGCATCCACTGCATGATCAGCCGTGGCGGTGACGCTGTGAACGTCGTTCCCGCCTACACGAGTTCCGAATGGCTGATCCGAGCGCGGAGCGTGGAACGCCTCGCGGAGCTGGTGCCGAAGGTGAGGGCCTGCTTCGAGGGAGCGGCGACGGCAACCGGCTGCCGTCTCGGTTGGACGGCCAAGGACCATCCCTACGAGAACATGGTCAACAATCCGGTCATCGCTGACCTGTACCGGGCCAACTCGGTGGCGATGGACCGCCCGATGCCCACAGAGGACGAGATCGGTATCAGTGGTGGCTCGTCCGACATGGGAAACGTCAGCCATATCCTGCCGTCGATCCATCCCATGCTGGGCATCAACTCCGGCGATGCCGTAAACCACCAGCCGGAGTTCGCTGCCCATACGGTTACGGCCGATGGCATGAGGGCCATCAGGGATGGTGCCCTTTCCATGGCCTGGACCATCATCGACATGGCCGATCGGGACGTTTGGGACAAGCTCGGGGAATGAGCCTGTCGAGCCGAAGCGAATCCAGCCGGTCCACGGAGCCGTCGAGGTGACCAGCACCCGGTCGGCCCCCGGCGCCTCAGTGCTGACGGGTGCGGAGCCTGTCCTCAGCGTCACCGACCTGACGACCCGGTTCGCCACCCAGGACGGGCTGGTGCACGCGGTGAACGGTGTCTCGTTCGACCTTGCCGACGGTGAGGTCCTGGGCGTGGTGGGCGAGAGCGGCTCCGGCAAGAGCGTGTCGATGATGTCCCTGCTCCGCCTCATCCCGATGCCCCCCGGCGAGATAGTCGCCGGCGAGGCGATCTTCGAGGGCGAGGACCTGCTGTCGATGGGTCCCAACGAACTGCGGAAGGTGCGGGGCGGGAAGATCGGGTTCATCTTCCAGGACCCGATGACGTCGCTGAACCCCGTCCTGACCGTCGGCTACCAGATCACGGAGTCCCTCAGGATCCACCAGCCCGGCCGGTCTGCCGGGCTCAGGCATCAGGCCCTCGAGCTGCTGCAGCTGGTCGGGATCCCCTCTCCCGAGGAGCGCCTGCGCTGCTTCCCCCACGAGCTCTCGGGCGGGATGCGCCAGCGGGTCATGATCGCCATCGCCCTGGCGTGCCGACCGAGGATCCTCGTGGCCGACGAGCCGACCACGGCGCTGGACGTGACCATCCAGGCCCAGATCCTGGAACTGGTCAAGGAGCTCCGTAGGGAACTGGGCATGGCGGTCATCTGGATCACGCACGACCTCGGTGTGGTGGCGGGTCTCGTGGACAGGGTGGTGGTCATGTACGGCGGTCAGATCGTGGAGGACGCCCCGGTCGACGAGTTCTACGCATCTCCCCAGCATCCGTACTCGCGTGGGCTTCTGGCATCGCTCCCCTCGGCGACGGTGAGGGGCCAGAAGCTCGTCAACATCAAGGGTCAGCCACCGGAAATGCGCGAGTACCCGAGCAGCTGTTCGTTCGCTTCCCGGTGTCCGCACGTCCACGACCGGTGCCACCTGGAGGATCCTGCCCTCGTGGCGATATCCGAGACACGTCGGCTCGCCTGCTGGTGGGACATCGACGAGGACGGGCCACGTGCCGGCCGATAGCGCGTTGGACGCCAAGACCGGTGAGGTGGAGGGCGGGTCCGACGTGCTGCTCAGCGTCCGGGGACTGAAGAAGCACTTTCCGGTCACCAAGGGGATGTTCCGGCGCCGGGTCGGAGCCGTGAGGGCGGTCGACGGGGTGTCGTTCGACATCGGCCGCGGGGAGACCCTCGGCCTGGTTGGTGAGTCCGGGTCCGGCAAGTCCACGATCGGCCGCACGATCCTCCAGCTCGAGAAGGCCACCGAGGGCAGCGTGGTGTTCGACGGCGTCGAGCTGGTCGGCCTGAACGCCGGGGAGTTGCGCCGCACGCGGCCACGCATGCAGATGGTGTTCCAGGACCCGCAGGCCTCGTTGAACCCGCGGATGACCGTCAGCTCGATCATCGGCGAGCCCCTCCTGGAGCACCGCCGGTCGTCCACCCGGGAGCGTCAGGAGAAGGTGGAGGAGCTACTGGGACTGGTCGGCCTCGACCCGAGGCATGCCAACCGCTATCCCCACGAGTTCTCGGGCGGGCAGAGGCAGCGCATCGGCATCGCGAGGGCCATCGCCCTGAACCCCGACTTCATCGTCTGCGATGAACCCATTGCCGCCCTGGACGTGTCCATCCAGGCACAGGTCATCAACCTGATGGAGGAGCTGCAGGACCTGCTGGGCCTCACCTACCTGTTCATCTCGCACGATCTCGGCATGATCCGCCACATCGCCGATCGGGTGGCCGTGATGTACCTCGGCCACATCATGGAGCTGGCCGACGTCGACCTGCTCTATTCCGACCCCCTGCACCCCTACACGCGGGCTCTGCAGTCGTCGGCCCCCGTCCCGGATCCGGTGGTCGAATCGACCAGGGTGAAGATCCTGCTGGCGGGGGACATCCCCAGCCCGTCCAGCCCACCGCCCGGTTGCCCTTTCAGCACCCGCTGCCCGGAGGCAGTGGACCGCTGCCGCACCGAGGTGCCGGCGTGGCGGGAGGTGGCTCCGGGGCACGGCGTGGCCTGCCACCTGGTCGACGTGGGTGGCCACTGACCATCTGGTTCCGGAGGTGCGGCTTGTGGAGGGTCTCACAGCACCGTTAGTGTTCGGATCTTCGAAATCGATGCGTTCATTGGCAAGATCGGGCCTCAATCCAGTTGCCCGATCGGAGGGGAAATGGAAACGTGACAAGGAAACGAACGAGGTTCATGGCGGTGCTGGCTGTGCTGGCGCTGGTCGTCTCCGCATGTGGCAGCGACGACGCTGACGACGCGGCTCCGGCGACCACGGCTGCTGCTGCGGCGGCGGCGACGACGGCGGCTCCGGCTGAGGCGTTGTCGGAGTTGAACGTGGCGTACTTCCTGGAGTGGCCGACGGCCAACCAGGTGGCACAGATCGAGCAGGCATATGACGATGCGCTGGGTATGACGGTGAACTGGTTGCCCTTCGGTTCTGGTGGGGACATGGCCCTTGCCATGGAATCCGGCGACATCGATATCGCATATTCGCAGGGCCTGACACCGTTCGCGAACTTCGTGACATCCGGTTCTGAGCTTGAGATCGTCGGCGTGGCTGTCAGCTACGCGGATGCCGATAACTGCGTTGCCCACCCGGACTACGGGGTGACCGCTGCGAATGCGGCTGAGACGTTGGCCGGCCAGAAGGTGTACGCGCCGGTCGGCAACGTGACGCATTACAAGCTCCTCAAGATGCTGGAGCACCTGGGTGTTGACCTGGGCAGCTTCGAGCACGTCCCGTCAGATGGTGGTGCCGCCGCGGTGGCCGCCTTCCAGAGCGGTGACGTCGCCATGGCGTGTGCGTTCGGTGGCGGGGTCCTGACGATGCTCGGCGACGGCGGCAACCTGGTCATGACCGGTTCGGAGCAGGAGGCCATAGGCATCCGGGTGTTCGACATAATCTCGATTCCGACCCAGTTCGGCATCGACCATCCGGACGTCGTAGAGACCTTCCTGCAGGTCACCGAGGAGGCCAACGCGGCCTACGCCGGTAACAGGCGTGCACAGGAGGCGATGATCGCCGAGGCGGCGGGCATGACGGTGGAGGGCTCCAACGCCCTGCTGGACATGTTCTCGTTCCCGGACCGCGCCACCCAGCTCTCCGATGCGTGGTTGGGCGGAACCGTCCAGGACGTGATGAAGGCGCAGATGGACTTCTTCGTCGAGCAGGGAGAGATCCCCGAGGCACTGGACTCCTATGACGCCTTCGTGAACACGACGTTCCTGAGCAACATCAGCGACGTTGAGGTCGTGATGACTTCGAGTGGCGCCGGCGAGGGCGGAACGGTGACGATCCTGTACTGGCAGGCCGCTTCCACGCTGAACCCGTACCTCTCGGGTGGCTGGAAGGACCGTGACGCCGGTGCTGTCATTCTCGAGCCGTTGGCCGAGTTCGACGACCAGGGCGTCCTCGTACCGGCCCTGGCCACTGAGATCCCGACCGTCTCCAACGGCGGCGTTTCCGCCGATCTGACGCAGATCACCTGGACGCTCCTCGAGGGCGTCCTGTTCTCAGATGGAACGCCGGTCACCTCCGATGACGTGGTGTTCAGCTGGGAGTACTGCTCCAACCCGGACACCGGCTGCTCAGGGGCGGGCGGTTTCGACGGCGTTACCTCTGTGGAGGCCGTGGATGACCTCACCGTCACGATCACGTTCGCCGATGCCACGCCATTCCCGTACGTGCCATTCGTGTCGAACAGTTACCCGATCATCCAGCGGGCCCAGTTCGGCGACTGTGTGGGTGCGGCCTCAGCGGAGTGCACCGACGAGAACTTTGCGCCGATCGGTACCGGTCCGTTCAAGATCGAGTCGTTCACCACCAACGACACAGCGGTCTACGTGATCAACGACAACTACCGCGGTGTCGCCGACGGCAAGCCCTACTTCGGTCGGGTCGTCATCAAGGGCGGCGGCGACGCTCCCGCCACGGCCCGTTCGGTCCTGGAGCTTGGTGAGGCCGATTACGCCTGGAACCTCCAGGTCGAGCCGGAGATCCTTGCCGGCATGCTCGCCGGTGGTCAGGGCAAGGTCATTTCGGCCTTCTCGACGATGGTGGAGCGCATCATGGTCAACCAGACCAACCCGGATCCGTCGCTCGGCGACGACCGCTCCGAGCACCTGGACGGCACCAACCCGCATCCGTTCCTGACGGATCCGGTGGTCGGTCGTGCGCTGTCTATCGCCATTGACAGGCAGACGCTGGTCGATGTGGGCTACGGGGAGGCCGGGCGCCCGACGTGCAATGTCTGGCCAGCTCCGCCGGCCCAGACGTCGACGGCCCAGGACGAGTGCCTCACGCAGGACATCGACCTGGCAAACCAGTTGCTGGACGATGCCGGCTACGCCGACACCGATGGTGACGGGGTCCGCGAGACGCCGGACGGCGTTCCGATGAAGATCCTGTACCAGACGTCCACCAACACGGTTCGCCAGGCCACCCAGGAGCTGATCAAGCAGGACTGGGCCAAGATCGGCGTTGAGACCGAGTTGCGCAACATCGACGCCTCGGTGTTCTTCGGTGGCGATCCCGCCAGCCCGGACACCTACGGCAAGTTCTACGCCGACGTCGAGATGTACACCAATGGTGCGGCCGGTGTGGATTCGCAGGCCTACATGGGCGGCTGGACGACCTCGAACATCAGTGGTCGGGACACCACCTGGCAGGGCAGCAATGTTCAGCGCTTCCAGAGTGATGAGTACGACGCCCTGTACCTCGAGTTGACCCAGACGGCCGACATCGATCGTCGCAACGAGATCACGATCGCGTTGAACGATCTGGTCGTGGGTAACTACTCCATCATTCCGCTGATCCACCGGGGCAGCGTCTCGGCAGTGACCAACTCACTGACCGGGTACAAGCTCAACCCGTGGGATGCAGAGTTGTGGAACATCGGGGAGTGGGGTCGCAACTGATCTGATCTGATCTGATCTGATCCTGAACCGTTCGACCGGAAGGCCCGGTGGCATGATGTGCCGCCGGGTCCTCCGGTCGGGTTCGTTTTCAAGTGGCCCAGCCGGAGCACTCCACGGTTGCCTGTCGGGGATGGAGGCGTAGATGGTCTGGTTTGCCGGTCGCCGCCTGATGGTCGCGGTGCCCACGCTGATGGCGATCAGCCTGGTGATCTTCGGCATCCTGGACCTGGCTCCCGGCGATCCGACCTCGTCGCTACCACTCACCATCCCCGCCGACGTCCGCGAGCAGATCCGCGAGACCATGGGGTTCAACGACCCTTTCTTCACCCGCTGGTTCCTCTGGGTGAAGCAGATGTTCATCAATGAGCCGATCAGCGTCATCGAGCAGGTCTTCGACGTCCAGATCGGTGATGGGAACAGGACCCGGGTCCTCTCCTGGCAGTCCCGTGGCCCGGTCGTGGACACGATTGTCGAACGGCTTCCCCAGACCACCTGGGTGATGGGGCTGGCCTTCATCTTCGGCATCCTCATCGCGGTGCCGGTCGGGGTGATCTCGGCGTACCGGCAGTACTCGGTGTTCGACCAGGTCGGCACCTTCGTCTCGATGGTGGGCTACTCGGTGCCCACCTTCTTCACCGGCCTCCTGGCGATCATCATCTTCAGCGTCAAGTTGGGGTGGTTCCCGTCCTACTACGACACGACCCTCGTGGTGACCGACTGGAGTTCCTTCGTCGCCCAGATCCGGCAGATCGTCCTCCCCGTGGGCGTGCTCTCCCTGTTCAATGCGGCTGCGTTGAGTCGGTTCACCCGATCGGCGATGCTGGACAACCTGTCGGCGGACTACGTCAGGACGGCCCGCTCCAAGGGCCTACGTGAGAAGTGGGTGCTGGTGCGCCACGTGCTTCGCAACAGCCTCATCCCGGTCGTGACCCTCATCGCCCTCCAGATCCCGTTCGTCTTCGCCGGTGCACTCATCACCGAGCAGATCTTCCGCATCAACGGGATCGGCCAGTTGATGATCACCTCGATCCACGGCGGCGACGTGCCCATGGTCCAGACGCTGAGCTTCCTGATCGCCGCCATCACGGTGTTCTTCAACCTCGTTGCCGACATCGTCTACGGGATGCTGGATCCCCGGATCCGGTACGAGTGAGACGCATGACGACCACCGACCAGGCCACCGCAACGGGTGACCCCACCCCCCCGCCGGAGGACTTCCAGAGGCACCGTTCGCTCTGGGGGGACGTCTGGCGCCAGTTCTGCCGTCACAAGGGTGCGCTCATCGGGCTCTTCGTGTTCGTCTGCGTGACCCTGGCCAGCTTCCTGGGGCCGCTGCTGATGCCCTACGACCCGTTCCTGATCGACGTGAAGTTCCGGAACCTGGGGCCGTCCATGAGCCATCCGCTGGGCACCGACAACCTGGGTCGCGACATGTTGGTGCGGTCCATGGTCGGTGGCCGCATCTCCCTGCTGGTGGCGGTCACTGCGATGGCACTCTCCGTCCTGGTGGGAACCTCGGTGGGGATCCTGGCCGGCTACTTCCGGCGACTGGACGGACCGCTCATGCGGATCACCGACACCTTCCTGGCAATACCCCAGCTGCCGGTGCTGATGGTCATCATCATGTTGTTCCGGGATCGCCTACGGGAGGTGTTCGGACCCGAGCGGGGGATCTTCCTGCTGATCGTCTTCGTCATCGGCATCCTCAGCTGGATGCAGGCAGCCCGGGTGGTTCGCGGCGAGGTGCTGGCCATCAAGCAGCAGGAGTTCGTGCTCGCAGCGCACAGCATCGGGACCCGTCAGCGCAATGTCATCTTGCGCCACATCTTCCCCAACACGCTCAGCCCGGTCATGGTCGCAGCCGCCCTGGGCATGGCTGTCGCCATCATCACGGAGTCTGCACTCTCCTTCCTGGGCCTCGGGTTCCCGTCGGACTTCCCGACCTGGGGACGGTTGCTGTACGACGGCAAGGACTTCATCCAGATAACCCCTATGCGAGTGGTGGGGCCGGGAATGCTCATCTCGCTGACGGTGATCAGCGTCAACTACATCGGCGACGGCCTACGCGATGCCATGGACCCGAAGCTCCGGAGTCGCTGAGTGGCCTCCCCTTCAGGAGAGGTATGCCGGGCGACGAGTTGACTGACGGCCTGCCTTCGTGAACCGTTCGCTGCGAATCGACCCCGATCGGCTCTGGGCGCACCTCATGGCCATGGCCGAGGTGGGCGCCACGCCGGCAGGCGGATCCAACCGCCAGGCCCTCTCCGACGAGGATGCAGCCGGCCGGGACCTGTTCGTGCGGTGGGCGGAGGAGGCCGGCTGCTCGCTCTCCCTCGACGCCGTCGGCAACCTCTTCGCCAGGAGGGAGGGAATCGAACCCGACATGGCGCCGATCCTGCTCGGCAGCCACCTCGACACCCAGCCGACCGGAGGTCGGTTCGACGGGGTCTACGGGGTGCTGGCCGGCCTGGAGGCCATCGAGACCCTCCAGGACCGTTCGGTCCGGACGACCGCACCGATCGAGGTGGCGGTCTGGACGAACGAGGAGGGATCCCGCTTCCCGGTCTCGATGATGGGCTCTGCTGTGTGGGCCGGCGCCCTGGGGTTGGAGGAGGCTCGCACCCTGGTCGACGTGGATGGGATCAGCGTCGGGTCTGAACTGGATCGCCTGGGCTGGGTGGGTGATCGTGCCCTCGGCCGACCCCTCAGCGGTTATCTGGAACTGCACATCGAACAGGGCCCGATCCTGGAGCGGAGCGGTTCGGACATCGGCGTGGTCGCGGGCGTCCAGGGCTTTCGTTGGTTCACCGTCGAGCTGACCGGCTTTCCTGCCCATGCAGGGCCGACGCCGATGGACGATCGTCGTGACCCGGCGCGGCCACTGGCCGGGATCCTGGACGGGCTGTACCGGATCGCCGCCGACCATGCACCATGGGCGCGGGCCACCCCGGCCCAGTTCAACTCCGAGCCGGTGTCGCCCAACACGGTTCCGGCCCGGATCAGGTTCTCCGTCGACCTGCGCCATCCCGAGGCCACGGTCCTGGACGCCATGGACGCGGAGTTCCGCCGGCTCGTGGCCGGTGCAGCCGGTGCCCATGGGTGTGGTTGGGACGTCTCGGTCGACAACGACTCCCCGCCGGTCACCTTCGATGACCGGTGCGTGGAGGCGGTGACCGCCGCCGCCGGGCGCAGCGGCCATTCCCATGAGCGGATCGTGTCCGGAGCTGGTCATGACGCCTGTTACGTGGCCGGGAGCGCGCCGGCGGCGATGATCTTCGTGCCGTGCCGGGATGGGCTCTCCCACAACGAGTCGGAGTCGATCCAGCCGGCTCAGGCGGCCGCTGGAGCCGACGTGCTCCTCGGGGCGGCCCTGGACCTGGCTGGCGGCCTGGACCACGACTGAGCTGTCGGGTCGGGCGCTGTCGCCAGCCGACGTGCTGGTGCAGACTGGGCGCTCGCCGGCAACTCCCTGACCGGAAGGCATTGGATGACCACCACCGAGACCACAATCGCCGAACTGGACGAGGCCCAGGTCCGCGTCGACCTGGCCGCGGCCTTCCGGCTGGCCGCCCGGATGGACCTCCATGAGTCGGTGGCCAACCACTTCAGCGCCGCGGTCTCCTCCGACGGGAAGCGCTTCCTCTGCAACCCCAAGTGGCGGCACTTCGGCCTCGTGACGGCCAGCGAGCTCCTCCTCCTGGATGCCGACGACCCCTCCACGATGGATCGACCGGATGCACCGGATCCGTCCACCTGGTGCATCCACGGCGCCATCCACGCCCGGATCCCGACCGCCAGGGCCGTGCTGCACTGCCATCCGCCGTATGCCACGGCCATGTGCAGCCTGGTGGATCCGACGATTCCGCCGATCGACCAGGCAACGGCGCGCTTCTGGGGACGGACCGTCTACGACACGGAGATCGGAGGTCCACCGGACGATCCGGTGGAGGGCGCCCGGGTGGCCGAGGCCATGGTCGGCAACGCTGTGATGATGATGGGCAACCACGGCGTGACGGTGGTGGGCGAGACCGTGGCCCATGCCTTCGAGGAGCTGTACTACCTGGAGCGTGCGTGTCGGAGCGTGGTCATTGCCCTCAGCACGGGTCGGCCGTTGCGGGTCATGGACGATTCGCTGGCTTCCAGCATCGCTGAGATGTGGACCCGCTTCACCGACCAGGGCGTTGCCCACTTCGCCGAGCAGAAGGCGCTCCTGGACCGCGATGATCCCGGGTACTGGGACTGACGTGGCCGGGGGACCGGGGAGATTGTTGCCGGTATGAGTACGGATGACGGTCTCCGGGCGACCAACCGGGCGCTGCTGGAGCGCGTCATCTCGTTGTACGGGACCGACAGGGCCGGTGAGTTGGCCGACTGCTACACGTCGGACTGGGTCCTGGAGTTGCCGTTCTCCGACCCGCCACGCCGGCTCGAGGGCGGCGCGGAGGTCAGGGACTACCTGGCTTCCAAGCTGGGGATCTTCGTCTTCACCCTCTCTCTGACGGCGGTGCACGAGTGCCTGGATCCGGACCTGCTGGTCGTCGAGTACGAGAGCGACGGGCACGTGGCGCACACCGGCAAGCCGTACCGCAATACCTACATCGCCCTCTGGCGGTTCCGTGACGGAAAGGTCTGCGGCGTGAAGGAGTTCCCCAACCCGATGGTCGCCGCCGAGGCGCTCATCCCGGGACCGGCCGACGGGTGGGAGGGCGACGACCTTCCCGACGACGAGGAGGAGTGACCGGGCCACCGGCCATGGTCCACCGGCCACCGTTTCCCGTGGGCTGGTTCGCCGTGGCCGCGGTCGACGAGATGCCCGTGGGTGCTCTCATGCCGTTGGCGGCCTTCGGCCGGGACCTGGCCGTGGGTCGGTCCCCGGGTGGCCGGGCGCTGGTCACGGACTCGGTCTGCCCGCACCTCGGAGCGGACCTGGCCGCCGGTGGCCAGATCGACGACGGTCAGGTGGTCTGCCCGCTGCACGAGTGGTGCTTCAGCCACGGTGGGGCCTGTGTCTCGAGTGGTTCCGAACCGCTGCCGGAGGCGACCAGCCTGCGTGTCTGGCCCACCGAGGTGGTGGGCGGCACCGTGCTGGCCTTCAACGGTCGCGACGGCGAGGTGCCCGCCGCCGGTCCGCCGGACCTTGCAGCCGGTGGGGGTGGGGAGGGCCTGGTGGAGAGACGTGAGGGCCACCCCGAGGACGTGATCGTCGACCTGCTCATCGCCACTGGCGTCATCGACGGGACGGCCGATGGCGACAGGTGGTCCGCGACGGCCGCTGACGGGACCATGGTCGTCGTCCATGGCCCGGGCACCGTCGAGCTCCGTCGCTCGAACGGGACCACCGACGTGGTGTACGTGACGCCGGTCGACGGCTTCGCGGTGCTGGTGCATTCCGCCGGCCCGCCGCCGGGCATCGCCACGGCTTCCGACCGTCCTGCGTCCGCTGCGACCGGCGACCTGCCCGGGTTCCGGGCCTGGTACCGGCGCTTCGACGCTTCGTCCGCACCCCGGCCCAGACCGGTCAGGTCAGGTCGGCGGAACCGACGGGAGGCCCCGGCCGGTTGAACCGGCGTCAGCCGGGACGCGCTATGAAGCCCTCCATGCCATAGGGCCTGTACGGGCCGACGCAGAGCTGTTCCAGGACCCCGATCCCCACCCGGTCGCCCATGGTGGCCCGGACCAGGTGCTGGCAGTGCTGGTTCTCGTAGGCCTGGTCGTCGACCTCGTCCATGTTCCACGATTCGCTGGCCATGGCCAGGTCGCCCTTCCACGCCCCGTGGCCCCACTCGGGGTGGTGGTAGCCGATGCCCTTCATCCTGAAGGTGAAGATCTTCTCCAGGTGGAATTCGTGGCGGGTCCCGTCGTCCACGGAAACGAAGGACATGTCCGCCGTGTGCACCATCCGGCTGCCGTCCTCGAACTGCAGGCGGTGCTCGTGGGAGCGCATGTGGCGGGCATCCGGGTCCTCGATGCCGGGCAGCTCCCCGAGGGTGTCGTAGGTCGGCAGGAGCGCTCCGACGCTGGACAGCGGCCGGCCCAGCGAGTCCTCGAACAGCTGGTAGTGGACGCAGATGTCGTCGAAGTTGAGCGGCGCCCACAGGAAGAACATGGAGTTCCGGGCCGGGGGAGCCGGAGCTCCGCGCCTGTCGCCTCCGTCGAGGGGACGGATCCCCCACGAGCGGTCCTTGGTCCCCCGGGTGGTTGCCGGGTCGAGTTCGATCCTCCGGCCGTTGAACCGGATCCAACCGGACCAGCGTCCCAGCTGCGTGAAGCGTGTGGTGTCCATGACCCGGCGGATGTCGCTGCCCCAGTAGTGGCGGGGTTCCTCGACGTTGCCGGTCCGGCCCTCGAAGGTCAGGTCGCAGGAGAAGTCGGTCTCGTTCTCCTCAAGCACGATCCGACAGGATCGCATGGGTTCCAGGATCTCGATACGGAACGGTCCGACCTGCTGGTCGGCCGGGTCGCCCTCGGCCCTGCACGAGGCATGGAAGGAGTGCTGCACGCCGTCGATGGCGATGCTTATCCCGCAGTCCCGGATGCCGAGGTGCGGGTAGTGCGCCGTCCCGATGCCCAGGTACATGTCCCCGGTGGTGGAGTAGCAGTTGAACCAGTACCGCTCGTAGACGTCCTTGTCGCTGGACGCCGGCGTGGCCAACGGGTCGGGTGTCTGGTGGATCGGGTAGTCGTCGAACTTCGAGAGCACGGGTTGTGGCTCCTTACCTGGTCGGGTGGATTCAGGTGGGTCGGGACGTCGCCGGGTCGGGTGGACGCACTGGTCCGGTCGGTCAGGACCTGAGGGGAGGTCCGCCGCGTTCGCCGGGCCAGCGTGAGCCCCCGATGGTGTCGGCGAACGGCCAGAAGGCCTCAGGGTCCAGCGGTCCGGCGTTGGTGATCTCCCGCGCCTTGTGGCGCGAGGTGACCAGTCGGGCATCCACGAACTCCTCGCAGGGCAGCAGCTCGGTGTAGGGGTCCCACGGGCTGTCCCTGAGGGTGAGGTCGCCGTCCAGCAGCTCGATGTGGACAGGCTCGCTGACCTGGCGTACCCGGACCACGTGTGGCGGGAAGTCCCACTCCAGCTCACCACCGCCGATGGCCCGCGAGTACTTGGTCCACCACTCGTTGTGCTCCACGTCGGCACCGTCGGGTTCCACCTCGCCGGTGACAGTGCCCCGGAACTCCAGGAAGGTGTAGCCCTGATGCGTGCAGGTGGCCTCGATGCGGTCGCCCAGGCGGAAGTAGCGGGTCGCGCAGGGGAACTTGGGCTGCCCGTTGGTCTCGGCACTGATGAAGATGGCCGCTTCCTGGTCGATGCCGATGCCCAGGGAGTACTGGCCGACGATGCCGTTCCATTCGGCGTCCACCTTCGTGGAGATGCCGAACTCGGGTTCGTCGCGGATCGGAACGCAGTAGACGCCCAGGTACACGTATGGGCTGTCCACCGGGTTGATTCCGGGTGGGAGGAGGGCGGCGACCCTGGCCGGGTCGGTGCGGTACCGGATGTTCAGCTTCGGGAAGCTGGAGATCTCGCCGGGTCTGGCGGTGGGGGCGTCGGTCACGGATCCTCCGGGAGTATGGGCGTTGGGGTCTGTCCAGCCTGTCCGATGGCGGTGGGCGAGGTCCAATCGGTCGGCTGACCGTCCTGACGGCGACAAGCCGGTGTCCGGATGCCGCCCGGGGCCTGCCGGGCGTGGTTCACATGTCGCGGCGGCGGGCTTCCTTGGCGGCCAGCTTGGCGGACAACTTCACGTCGTTCCGCTCCACGGCGGTCCTGGCCGCCAGCATCATCATCTGCACCGCGGTGAAGATGATGGACAGCAGCACCAGCACCGGCCATCCGAAGGCCAGTCCGGCGACGAGGGCGACGAGGCCCAGGAGCGTGGCTATGAGCATGGGCTGCACCCTAGGGCTGCTGCACCCGACCTGATGGGTGGTGTTCCCACCGCCAGGCTGGTCCTCTCCACGGCATCCTGGCGGCCTGGTCCCCGGAGCGTCCCCGTCTTCGGGCCTCAGTGCGGGCCGGTGGTCCGGCCGGCTGGACCCGCTGGAAAGTCGCCTGCAGCCTGCCGTAGCGCCACGAGGGCGGTGTCGGTCCGGGAGGCCTCGAGGTCCGACATGCCGTCCAACCCGTAGCCGATGTCGGCCAGGCTGGCGGCCGCGGCCGCTGCCGCCGCCAGCCCTGCCGCGGTCAGCTGGGCGAGGGTGGTACGGCGGTCGGTGGGGTGGGGGACCCGCACGACGAGGTCGTCGGCCTCCAGCCGGTCGATGGTGTTGGTGACGCTGGTCGGATGGACCTGGAGACGGTCGCCGATCTTTCCGAGTGGGAGGGAGCCGGTTCGGCTGAAGGCCAGGAGCGCCAGGGCCTCGAAGCGGCTGAATACGAGGCCGTGGGGTTCGAGGGCGGCGTCGATCCGCTGGAGGAGGATCTGGTGGGCCCGGGTGATTGACGTGGCGGCCGACATCCGGTCGGCGGCCCCCCAGCCGTGTGCCTCCCAGTTGCGGCGGGCCTCGGCGATCGGATCGAAGGAGAGTGGCACGTCGGCAGTCTAGAGGGCCACAGGTAAATGATCGGGTGGCAAATAGTAGGAAGCCCAAGTAATCTTGCGGGATGGCGAATCCCGAGCCCCGACCCGATCCTGATTCCGGACCCGGTTTCCGCACCCTCTCCGGGATACCGGTCGACGGCGTCTACGGCGACGGTCCACTACCCGGCGATTTTCCGTACACCCGTGGCGTGCATGCCGAGATGTACCGGTCCCGCCTCTGGACGATGCGGATGTTCGCCGGCTTCGGGACCGCCGGCGACACCAACGCCCGCTTCCACGAGCTGCTCCGCTCCGGCGGCACCGGCGTCTCGACGGCCTTTGACATGCCGACCCTCATGGGACGCGACTCCGACCACGAGTGGGCCCTCGGCGAGGTCGGCAGGGCGGGCGTGGCCGTCGACACCGTTGACGACATGGTCGACCTGTTCGCCGGCATCGACCTGGGGACCATCTCCACATCGATGACCATCAACGGGCCGGCGCCGATCCTGCTGGCCATGTACGTGGCGATGGCCGAAGAGACCGGCGTCGAACGGGCCCGGCTCTCCGGCACCCTCCAGAACGACATCCTGAAGGAGTACCAGGCCCAGAAGGAGTACGTCTTCCCGCCCCGCCCGTCGGTCCGCCTGGTCACCGACGTGATCCGGTTCACCACCGCCGAGATGCCCCGCTGGAACCCCGTGTCGATATCCGGCTACCACATCAGGGAGGCCGGTTCCACGGCCGCCCACGAGCTGGCGTTCACCCTCGCCAACGGCTTCGCGTACGTGGAGGCGGCCACGGCGGCCGGCCTGGACGTCGACGACTTCGCCCCCCGCCTGAGCTTCTTCTTCAACAGCCACAACGACTTCTTCGAGGAGGTCGGCAAGTTCCGGGCCGCCCGCCGCATCTGGGCCACCTGGATGCGCGATCGATACGGCGCCACCGACGAGCGGAGCCTGAAGCTCCGGTTCCACACCCAGACGGCCGGCGTCTCGCTGACCGCCCAGCAACCCGAGGTGAACATCGCACGCGTGGCCCTGCAGGCCATGGCCGGCGTGATGGGTGGCACCCAGAGCCTCCATACAGACAGCCACGACGAGGCCCTGGCCCTTCCCAGCGAGGAGGCGGCCCGCATCGCGCTGCGGACCCAGCAGGTGATCGCCCACGAGACCGGGGTGCCAAACGTGGCCGATCCGCTCGGCGGATCCCACTACGTGGAGTGGATGACCGACGAGATGGAGCGCCGGGCCACGGACGTGTTCGCCCACCTCGAGGACCTGGGCGGCGGATCCATCCTGGAGGGCGTCTACGCAGGGATCGAGAGCGGCTGGTTCGCCGGCGAAATCGCCGATGCCGCGTATCGGTACGAGCGCGAGATAAATGCCGGCGAGCGGATCGTCGTCGGGGTGAACGCCTTCACGGAGGGCAACGATGCCGAACGGGCACAGTTGCTGCGAATCGGCCAGGACACCGAGGACCTGCAGCTGAAGCGCCTGGCTGGCGTGAAGCAGGCCCGGGACGACCGTGCGGTCGCCGACTCACTCCGCCGAATCGTCGCCGACGCATCGGATCCCACCACGAACCTCATGGGTGCCCTCCTGGACTCGGTCAGGGTGCGTACGACGGTCGGGGAGATCGTCGAGTCCCTCGAGGGCGTGTTCGGTACCTACGTCGAGCAGGCGGTCATCTGATGGCCGACGCACCTCCGGTCAGGGTGGTCCTGGCCAAGCTGGGCCTGGACGGCCACGACCGTGGTCTGAAGGTGGTGGCCAGGATGCTGCGGGACGGCGGCATGGAGGTCGTCTACCTGGGGCTGCGACAGACCACCAGGAGCATCATCGACGCCGTCGAGCAGGAGGACGCCGACGTCGTCGGGATCTCGATGCTGAACGCCGGACACCTCACGCTCGGCCCCCTCGTGGTCGACGCCCTCGCCGATGCCGGCCTGGACGTACCGGTGGTCATCGGCGGCATCGTGCCCGACGAGGACCGCCCGACCCTGGCGGCCGCCGGGGTGGCCGGGGTGCTCGGTCCCGGCTCGCCTGCCGACGAGGTCGTTGCCTGCGTCCGGGCTGCCGCAGCCCGTCGTGGCCTCTGACCTGACTCCCAGGGGAGCACCTGTGGCCGACCGAGGCGTCCCGGAACTGGTGGCGGCAGCGCGTGGCGGCGAGCTGCGGGCCACCGCCCGCCTGCTGACCATGGTCGAACGCGGCGGCGACCCTGCCGACCGGGTGGCCGAGGCGACGCACCGCCATGTCGGCAATGCCCACGTGATCGGGTTGACCGGCCCACCCGGGTCGGGGAAGTCAACCCTCACCGCCGCCTGGACGACCCAGCTGGCCGCCGACGGTCGCCGACCGGCGGTGCTGGCCGTGGATCCGTCCTCCCCCCTTACCGGTGGGGCGATCCTCGGTGACAGGGTCCGCATGGCCGGGGCCGCCGCCGCAGGAGTCTTCATCCGTTCCATGGCCACCCGTGGCCACGCCGGAGGCCTCGCCCTGGCCGTACCCGGCATGGTGCGCGTGCTGGACATCGCCGGTTTCGATCCCGTCATCGTCGAGACGGTCGGGGTGGGACAGGTGGAGGTGGACGTGACGGCGGCGACCGACACGGCGGTGGTGGTGGTCACGCCCGGAATGGGCGACGCCGTCCAGGCAAACAAGGCCGGCCTCCTGGAGGTGGCCGACCTGTTCGCCGTGAACAAGTCCGATCGGCCCGATGCCGCCGACGTCCGACGTGACCTGGAGCTGATGCTGGACCTCTCGAAGCTGACCGGACACGGACGGCACGATGCCGTGGCCAGGCCCACGATCGTGTCCACGGTCGCCACCACCGGCAGGGGTGTGGCCGAGTTGGCCGAGGCCGTGGACGCCCACTTCGTAGAGCTCACCGATGCCGGGCTGCTGGAGGCACGGCGCGAGGTGCGTCGCCGGGCCGAGGTCCGCTCCCACCTCGAGCACCTGGTCCTGGCGGCATCAGCGGCAGCGGTGGAGATGGCCTTCGGCGCCGCCGCCAGCCGGGCGGATCTGCCGGACGAGCCGCCGGGCGCCACGGCCAGACGCCTGGCCGAACGCCTCCTGGGGGACCCGGGTTCCTGAATCGACGTTGCTTCCTGATCGAGTTCTGGATCCGGGCGCCTCGACACGGATTACCGAACGTGGGCTCACATGCCACCGACGCGGGCGCCGTCGTTAGGCTGCCCCGTCGTGGTCACCAACCCGCTCTCTCTCCCGGCGCGCCTCTGGCGGGACCACGGGCAGACCCTGATCCGCTTCTTCAGGGTCTCGATGGTCAACATCGTCATCGGTCAGAGCCTCCTGTTCACCTTCCACAGCGTGCTGGGCTGGCCCGGGGCGTTCGCCAACGCCGCAGCGGTGGCCATCAGCAGTTGGCCCGCCTACTGGCTGAGCCGCCACTACGTGTGGGAACAGGACCAGGGCAGTCACACCGTCGGCGAGATCGCCCCCTTCTGGATCCTCTCCTTCGCCGGCCTGTTCCTCTCCACAGCCGTGGTCGGTGTGGTCGACTCCATCTTCGGCGGCGCCCTGTCGGTCCAGTTGGCCAACGCCGGGGCTTTCGCCGCCCTCTGGATAGTCCGCTACCTCGTCTTCCACCATGTCATCTGGGGGGACAGGTCCGAACGCGGCGACAGCGCCACGGGATCCTGAGGATGGCCGAGCCCGGGTCCATCTCCGACCGTGTCGCCGAGGCGCTGGCCCACGCCGACGCAGCCCGCGGTTTCATGCCCCCCGACGAGGGTCTGGCGCTCTACCGGCATGCGGCGGCGGTGTCCGTGGAGGGCCCGTTCCTGGAGGTGGGCAGCTACTGCGGCAAATCGAGCTGCTATCTGGGGGCAGCGGCCCTCGAGGGTGGCCGGCTGCTGTTCGCACTGGACCACCATCGCGGCTCGGAGGAGAACCAGGCCGGCTGGGAGTGGCACGAGCCCGACCTGGTCGATCCGGCCACCGGTCTCATGGACACCCTGCCCGTGTTCCGGCGGACCATCCACGGTGCCGGCCTGGAGGGCACCGTGGTCGCCCTCGTGGGCGACTCGCCGGCGGTCGCCGCCTCGTGGGACACCCCGCTGGCGCTGCTGTTCATCGATGGTGGCCACGGCACGGAGCCGGCGCAGATGGACTACGAGGGTTGGATGCCGCAGGTGGCCCACGGCGGCACCGTGCTCATCCACGACGTGTTCGAGGACCCGGCCGACGGCGGGCGTCCGCCGTACGAGATCTGGACCCGCGCCCTCGCATCGGGCGCCTTCGCCGAGGTGGACGCCGTCGGATCGCTGCGGGTGCTGGTACGTACCGGCCCCGGGATCTGACACCGGCCTGATCCGACCGGACCCGGCGCAGGGGTCGACGTGCCCGGTCCGGGGCCGTCGGTTCAGTCGGTCTCGTGTACCAGTGCCTCGATGGCGATGATGTCCGGCAGCGTCGAATGGTCCACGAATATTCCGGACGCCGGGCTGGAGCCGCTGAGGGCGTCGCTGGCCAGCACCACCGCGGCGGCGGTGTAGGTGGAGCACTCCTGGTCGGGGAAGGTCACCAGGTCCGGGTAGACGATTCCCGTCAGGTACCGGCCGTCGTCACGCCGCATCGGGGTGGTGGTCGCCAACAGGTCCATTGCGACCTGGTGGTCTCCCGCCAACCGGTGGGCTATGGCGCACTCGCTGGTCTCGGCAGCCGTAGCCCAGTCCTTGTCGCTGACGCAGCGCACCCCCCGACCCTCCATCACGAACTCGTGGCGGCGGTCGGCCAGGTGGCGCCTGGCGTCGGCGCCGGTGATGGCGCCGCCCAGCACCGGGTAGTACCAGTCCATCGCCCAGCGGTCCTTCGGGGTGAAGGCCCCCTCGGGACGGGTGCGCACCACGTGGGCCAGGTGGCCCAGCGAGAGTTCCCAGTCGGGTCGCTCGTGGCCCATCTCCTCGGCCACCGCGATCGCACAGCGCAGGCTGTGGCAGATGCTGGCCGAGCCCGTCAACAGGGCGAACGACCATGGTGTGCCGTCCTCGTGCCTTGCCCACAGGATCTCGCCCCGGGGGGTCTGGAGGTCCAGCACGAAGTCGATCGCCGGCTCCACGACCGACCACATCGACTCGAGGAATCCCCGGTCGCCGGTCAGCAGCCAGTGGTGCCACACCCCTGTGGCCACGTAGGCGATCACGTTGCCGTCGAACTTGGGGTCCTCGATCCCGTCGGCCAGGTAGAACCGGTGCCAGGCACCTGACGGGTGCTGGTTCTCCACCAGCCATTCGTATGCGGCTTCCGCCTCGTCCAGATGACCTGTGACGGCCAGCGCCATGGCGGCCTCGACGTGGTTCCAGGGATCGGCGTGCTCGCCCGGAAACCACGGGATCATCCCGTTGGGCAGCTGCCACTCGGCGATGGTCCCGGCCGTGAGGACCAGGTCGTCGGCGGTGAGCAGGCCGGGTACCTCAGGCAGCGACACCGGCCACCTCCCTCCGGTCCGGCGAAGGCGCCGTAGGTAGTGCCCCGCCGGGCTTCCGGGCGTACACCACCAGGCTCTTGCCCAGCACGGGGGTCAGGATCCGTTCCGCTATTCGGGTAGTCCGCGGAGCCTTCACGATGTCCCAGGTGAGGAGTCGGTGGTACAGCGAGACCAGCCGGCTCTCGTCGACGGGACGGTTCGGGCCCACGGCGCAACGCAGCCACCAGTAGGGGCTGTGGAGGGCATGGGCCCGATGGGATCCGAGCCCTTCCAGGCCGGCTGCGGCCATCTTCTCCCGCAGCTCGTGGCGTCCGTAGATGCGGACGTGTCCGCCCACCTGGGCCGGAGCGTGGTAGTCCGACGAGAGCGCCCAGCAGATTCGCTCGGGTAGCCGCGCCGGGATGGTCACCGCCAGCACGCCTCCCGGACGCAGCACCCGGACCAGCTCGGCCAGGGCCCCCTCGTCGTCGTCGATGTGCTCCATGACCTCCGAGGCGATGATCCGGTCGAAGGACCCGTCGGCGAAGGGCAACCCGGTGGCGTCACCGTTGACCGACTCCAGGACCACGTCGTCGGCGACCTCGCCGTCGGCCAGCATGACGGCACCGATGGAGAGGACCTGCCGGAGTTCGTCCAGGCCCAGGTCGCAGGCCACCACGTGGGCGCCGCGCCTGAGCGCCTCGTAGGCGTGGCGTCCGAAGCCGCAGCCGAGGTCCAGTACCAGCTCGCCGGGCTGCAGGCCCAGCCTCTCGTAGTCAGCGGTCAGCACGGGTGCCTCAGCGCCGTGTGGTCTCGTCCAGGAGGGCCCGGTACTGCTCCACGGTCCGCAGGGCGGTGTGGCGCCAACTCCACTGGTCGATGACCCGTTCCCGCCCGGCGGCACCGACACGGTCGCGGAGCTCGGCGTCGTCCAGGACCTTCCGGAGCATCGCGGCCAGGGCGTCGCTGTCGCCCGGCGGCACCTGGAAGCAGGTCTCCCCGTGGATGCCGGTCACCTCGGGCAGAGCGCCACCCGTCGTGGTCACCAGCGGTACGCCACATGACATCGCCTCGATGGCGGGAAGTGAGAATCCCTCGTAGAGGGACGGCACGCATGCCACCTCGGCCTCGCTGTAGAGCTCGACGATCCGCTGGTCGGGCACGCCGTGTACGTAGCTCACGCAGTCGGTCAGGCCGAGGTCCTCGAAGACCTTCGTGGAGGCGCTGTCGGAGTTCGGCTTCCCGATTATGACCAGCTCCACGTGGCGTTCCGTGCGGAGCTTGGCGATGGCCTCCAGCAGGTACTTGAGGCCCTTCATGACCACGTCGGCGCTGGCGGTGGTGACGATGCGTCCGGGGACCCGCTCTACCTCGGCGACGGGTAGGAACAGATCCGGGTCGACGCCCACCGGGACGACGTGGATGCGGGCGGGGTCCACCCGGTGGTCCGCTGCGATGTCGCCGGCCGACGACTCCGAGACGGTCATGACCCTGGGCATGCGCTTGGCTACCTGGGTCTGCATCCGGGTGAAGGCGTACCAGCGGCGCTTTCCGAACTCCTCCCAACGGGTACGTGCGTGCTGGATCTCGAGCCTGCGGTCCACGGTGATCGGATGGTGGATGGTGGACAGGACGGGGTATCCATCCCGCTCCTGCATGAGCAGGACGCCCCAGCCGAGGCACTGGTTGTCGTGCACCAGGTCGAACTCGTGGGTGCGGTTGCGGAGGTGGTCCCGCGCCCTCATGCTGAACGCCATCGGTTCGGAGAAGTTGCCTGTGTTGAACGACATCGCCTCGGCGACGTCCCAGCGGGTCTTCATCTCCCAGATGCGGGCCTTCCGCATCGGGAAGTGGTCGTTGTAGAGCTCCAGGCTGGGCAGGGTGACCAGCGGGACCCGTTCGTCCAGGTCCGGGTACGGCGGTCCGGCCAGCACCTCGACGTGGTGGCCGAGGTCGACGAGAGCCTTCGTGAGGTGGCGTGTGTAGACGCCCTGGCCGCCGCAGTGGGGCTTGCCGCGGTAGGCGAGGTAGGCGATCCGGAGGGGGTCGTCGGCCGCCGGTACGGGTCGGCCCGCGGCGCCGGCGTCCATGCTCGGGGAAGTCATCCGACAAGTCTGGCGGCGGGTCGGACCGATACCTCCACCGGGGTGGGGTGACCCATGTCGCCACCTGCCAGCACCGACCTGCCGCCTAGGGTCGGAAACGTGCGAGCACTTGTCCAGCGGGTGTCCCGGGCTTCGGTGTCGGTGGATGCCGAGGTGGTGGGAGAGGTGGGTGCAGGCCTCTGCGTGTTCGTCGGCATCACCCACGATGACGGTCCGGACGAGGCGGATCGCCTGGCAGGCAGGCTGGCGGGGCTGCGGATCATGGACGATGCCGACGGTGTCATGAACCTCTCGGTCTCGGAGGTGGCTGGCGAGGTGCTGGTCGTGAGCCAGTTCACCCTCTACGGCGACACCAGCAGGGGTCGCCGCCCCGGTTGGAGTGCCGCTGCCGGACCCGACCAGGCCGAGTCGCTGGTGGAGTTGGTCGTGGCCGGCCTGAAGGAGCGGGGCCTGACGGTGGCCACCGGCAGATTCCGGGCCGACATGGTCGTGGAGATCACCAATGAAGGGCCTGCGACCCTGATGCTGGAGGTCTGAGTTGGCCGACGGGCCGGGCGTGGACGGCGACCGCTTCGGTTCGGCTGCCGACGACTACGCCGTGCACCGGGCCGACTTCCCGACTGTCGGAATAGACCGGATGGTCGCGTTGGGCGTCGGGATGCCCGGTCAGCGGCTGCTGGACCTGGGCTGCGGAACCGGCACCCTGGCCCGGCAGTTCGCAGCCCGTGGCTGCACCGTCACCGGCGCAGACGTGGATGCCCGGATGCTGGTGGCAGGCGCCGCCCTGGCCGGATCGGCCGGCCTGGAGGTGTCGTGGCGGGAATGTCCCGCCGAGGACACGGGCCTCGGGTCGGCGTCGTTCGACGTGGTCACCGCCGCCCAGTGCTGGCACTGGTTCGATGGTGAGGCGGCGGCCGCCGAGGTGAGGCGGCTGTTGGTGCCCGGCGGTCGCGTTGCCGTGTGCGGCTTCGACTGGCTGCCGTTGCCCGACACGGTCTCAGGGGCCACCGAACAGCTCATCCAGGCCCACAACCCCTCATGGAAGCTTGGTGGCATCAGGGATCCGGGTCCCGCGGCGCGCCGACAGCTGGTGGGCGCCGGGATGGAGGTACTGGAGACGTTCACCTTCGACGTGGACGTCGCGTACCAACTGGACTCGTGGCGGCGACGGATATCGGCCAGCGCCGCAATCCTGGACCTGGACTCCGATCAGGCGGTGGCCTTCGACGCCGAGTTGGCCGAGGTGATGGCCGATCGGTTCCCGGGTGACGACCTCATCGCCCCCCACCGGGTCTGGGCGTCCGTGGCGGTAGGCCCGGTCTGAGGACGATCGGACGGCCGGTTCAGGTCCGGCGTCGGGACGCCGTCCAGGCGACCGCCATTGCCAGCAGTGACAGGAGGGCCATGGGCCATGTGCCCATCCGGCTGGCCCAGGTCAGCCCCTGTCGGCGCTCCACGCGGTGCTGTAGGACCGCCTGCTCGCCTACGCCGGTGCGTTGCAGTACCCGACCCTGGGGGTCGATCACGGCGCTGAAGCCGGTGGGTGCGACCTGCAGCACCCAGCGCCCGGTCTCGAGTGCCCGGAGCCGGCTGGCCGCCACCTGCTGGGCCTGGACCTGGGTGAGCCAGTAGCTGGCACCGTTGGTGGGGTTCAGGATGATCTCGCCACCGCTGCGGACGGCGTCCCTGGTGCGGTGGTCGAAGAACACCTCCCATGAGATCGCAATGCCCAACCGGCCTACCGACGTGTCCAGGATCGCCGGCCCGGTTCCGGGCCTCAGGTCGCGTGCCGGGAGCATGTCCGGCGCCAGCCGTTGCACCAGGCTCCTCATCGGCACGTACTCGCCGAACGGAACCGTCCTGACCTTGTCGTAGCGGTCGGCCACCGTGCCGTCCGGTTCGATCGCCGTCTGGTAGTTGAGGTTGGCGGTCGGGTCGTCGTCGTCCCGGTGGAACCAGCCGGGCACCAGCACCGCATCCAGCCGAGCCGCCTCGGCGGTGAGGGCCTCGGCAGCGTCGTCGGCATAGAGGCGGCCCTCGTGGCGCCAGCCCGAGGTGGGCTCGGGCACCGGGTTGACCACGTTCTCCGGCCACACCACCAGGTCCAGTGGCGTGCGGACCTGCTGGTTCGCCTCCACCTGGTTGGCGAATACCGTCGCCGCTCCGGTGGGTGTGGCCCGGGTTCGCTGGGGACCGCCGCCCTGCACGAGAGCCACGTCGAGGGCGCCCACCACCCGGCCCGTCGGGGCGACGGCTGCCAGCAGCCCGGCAACAGCCAGGACGGCGGCCACGATGCCGATTGTGGCCATGGACGAGCGGTCGGCCCTGTGGCCGTCCAGGAGGGCACTGAGGCCCATGCCGACGGCCACGGTTAGGGCGACGAGCAGCAGGGGACCGGCCACACGGACCACCGGCGCCAGGGGGCCGCCTGTCTGACCCAGGGCGATCGAGGCCAGCGGCACCCCGCCGAACGGCACGCTCCACCGGAGCAGCTCGGCCAGCGTCACCGCCCCCACGAGGCCCAGTCGCCTCCATCGGCCCGTCGGCACGAGTGCGGCGGCCAGCCCCAGCCACATGGCGTGCAGCCCCGCAGCCAGGATCCAGCCGGGCGGCGAGAGGTCCACCACCCAGATCGTCGACGGTAGCGACCACGTGACACCGACGATCAGCCCCCTGCGGAAGCGGGATGTGGCCGGTCGGTCGTCGAGGAGGCGGTCCAGCAGTGCGAGGCCGACGAAGGCGGTCGGCCACCACCCCCACGGGGGTACCGCTGCTGCGATCAGGAGTCCGGCCAGGGCGGCGGTGGCGGCCGGGCGGAGTCGGGGATCGGCCCGTTCGACGTCTGGTGTGTTCATGTCCGGTGGCGCTGCTGACGGTGGTCCTGTGGCTGAAGGAGAAGTTCCCGTCAGCGTGCGGCCACCACGAGGTGCTGGATGCCGTCGATCGGGCCCACGCCCCGGATCTCGACCTGGTCGACGGCCTGGACCCGGATCCACTCCGGTAGGTCGGCCACCTCGCAGTGGGCGAGGATCTGGCCTGGCTGGGCCACGGCGCAGAGCTTGGCGGCCAGGTTCACCGGCTCACCGATGTAGTCGTCGCCTTCGAACAGGAGGGCATGGCCGGTCGCCAGGCCGATACGCAGGTTGATGTCGACCTCGTCCTCGAAGTGGTCGATCATGTGGCCTCCCCAGGCAATGGCGGGGGTCGGTTCCGTCCCGACCAGCATCACGCCGTCTCCCAGCCACTTGGCGACCCTGACGCCCCGCTTCGCTGCGACGTCCCGCGACACCGCCCGGAACTCCTCGAGCAGGCCGACGGCGGCGTGCGGGCCGTTCTCGCGCGTGTAGCGGGTGAAGCCGGTCAGGTCCGCGAAGCAGAAGGTCCGCTCGATGGAGAGGTGGGCGGTGTCTGGCAGGTCGTCAGGATGCTCGGTCCCGCTGCCGGGCCGGGCCTCGGCCCATTCGCGGGCGGGGGTCGTCTCGGGTGCCACGACTACATCGAACCATGTCCGGGCCCGTATCCGGTGTCGGATTACCCGGTTTCGACGGTTTTGGGCCCCTTTGTGAACGTTGCGGGCCCTGCGGGTTGGTTCCGGATCGACCGCTTCAGCCGATCAGGTCGGCGACCTCGGCTGCGGCCTCCGTTCCGGATCGCACGCATGCCGGTATGCCCACGCCGTGGCGTGCCGCTCCGGTCACGATCAGTCCCGGCGATGCGGCCAGCGCCGAGTCCATCTCGGCCATGAGCGTCGGATGCCCCACCGGGAACTGGACCAGCGAGCGTGGCCAACGCGTCAATCGGGCCACGACGGGTGACGCCTCCACACCCAGCGTGGTCGCGACGTCGGCTGCCAGCGCAGCGGTCAGTCCGGCATCGTCCATGGCGGCGTGGCGATCGTCGTCGATGCGGCCGCAGGAGACCCGCAGGATGGTGTGGTCGGGGTCGGCCAGGTGCGCCCACTTGCTACCGGCGAACGAGCAGGCGGTCATGAGCAGGCCCTCGCCGCGGCCCACCAGGAACCCGCTCTGGTCGGCGGGGACCTCCAGGTCGGCGCGGCGCCAGGCCATCGTGGCGACCACCACCGATGCATGTCGTAGACCGCCGAGGGCTGATGCGGCCGCCGGGGAGTGGGCGGCCACCAGCGTCGCGGCCACGTGGGCGGGGGTGGCCACGACCACGGCCTCGGCCATCGCCGGCGTGCCGTCCGAGGTCCGTACCACCCAGTCCCCGCCGGTCCGGTCGATCCCCGTGACCTCCACCCCGATCCGGATCCGGTCGCCCAGCCGCCTCGCCAGCTCGCCGACGAGCCGACCCATTCCACCCGCAGGGGCATTGAAGACCGGCGTTGTCGGATCGGTCGTCCGGTTGGCCTGGCGCAGCGTCGCCAGCAGGCCGTCGGGGTTGCGCGCCGCGGTCAGCAGCCCGGGGGCCATCGTGGCGCAGCTCAGGTCATCGGCCCGGCCGGCGTTCACGCCTCCGATCAGCGGGTCCACGAGGCGTTCGAACACGGTGTCGCCCACGCATGCCCTGATCACCCTCCCCACGCTCAGGTCGCCGTCCGGAAGGGGGGAGTCCGGTCGCCCTGCGCCGGCCAGGCGCTCCAGGTCGGCGTCGGCCACCAGCCCCGGGGCCACGGCGGTCGGGTCCAGCGGTACGCCGAGCACGTTTGGGGAGGGGATGGGCCTCAGCCTGGCGTCCAGCCAGAGCGAGGCCCTGCGTGCCGACGGGGCGACCAGGTCGTCGGCGAGGCCCAGCTCCGTGCACAGGTCGACAGCCCACGGCACCCTTACCAGGAAGGCGTCGGCTCCTTCGTCGACGTCGATGCCGATCTCCGTCAGGGGAGTGGTCCGGAGCTTGCCCCCGGTGATGGTGGAGGCCTCCAGGACCGTGACCTCCAGTTGCGGGTGGTCCACGACCAGGCGGTGCGCGACCGTCAGGCCGGTGATGCCCGCCCCGACCACCACGACCCGGCGCCCGGCCACGGGTCAGCCTCCCCGGTTGTGGGCGTGGACCTGGTCCACGACGTGGGCGAGGACCGCTGGGTCCATCTCCGGTAGGACGCCGTGGCCCAGGTTGAAGATGTGGCCCGGGTGGTCGCCGTTGCGGCGGAGCACGTCGGCCACCTCCGCCTCGACGACGTCCAGTGGGCCGAGGCACACCGCCGGATCCAGGTTTCCCTGCAGGATGGTGTCGGGACCCAGGCGTCGGCGGGCCACGTCCAGCGGAACCCTCCAGTCCACCCCGATCACGTCGGCTCCGGCGTCGGCCATGAGGTGCAGGATCTCACCCGTGCCCACGCCGAAGTGGATGCGGGGAACCCCGGTGTCGGCCACCCCCTCGAAGACGCGACGGCTGAACGGCAGGACGCAGCGTTCGTAGACCGGGGGGCTGAGGGTCCCGGCCCAGCTGTCGAAGAGCTGGATGGCGGATGCCCCGCAGTCGATCTGGGAACGGAGGGATGCAATGGCCATGTCGGCCAGCCGTTCCATGAGGGCGTGCCACAGTTCGGGCTCCCCGAGCATCATGGCCTTGGTGCGTCCGTAGGTTCTCGACGGCGCTCCCTCTATGAGGTACGAGGCCACGGTGAACGGCCCGCCGGCGAAGCCGATGAGCGGCACGGAACCGTCGGCGACCACCTGGCGTACGGTCTCCAGCACGTAGGGGGTGTCGGCCTCGGGCTCCAGCGGTCGCAGGCGTTCCAGGTCGGCCCAACCATCGAACGGCCGGTCGATCACCGGTCCGACACCGGGCCGGACGTCCACCCCGAAGCCCACGGCGTGGGCCGGGACCACGATGTCGGAGAAGAGGATGGCGGCATCCACCCCGTAGCGCCGGACCGGTTGGAGCGTGATCTCCGTCGACAGGTCGGCGTCGGCGATGGCGTTCAGGATGCTGCCCGAGCCCCTGATGGCCCGGTACTCGGGAAGCGAGCGACCCGCTTGGCGCATGAACCAGACCGGCGTGCGGTCATGGGGTTCCGCCCGGCAGGCAGCCAGGAACGGCGAGTCCGAATGCGGTGCGGTCACGTGGTGACGCTATCCAGCAGCCGTCGGGCACCTGCCGCCTCAGGATGGCTCAGGCGGGCCAGGGCCGAGACCCGCGCCGCCTCGCACACCTCGGGAAGCCTGTCGTCGGAGCGGTCGTCACCGGAGCGACCTGCCAGTTCAGAGGCGGTGGGTTGCAGCACGAGCACGGTCGTACCCCTCCGCCGGATCGCCTCGACCTCGCGACGCAGCGAGCGGCCGTGCCAGGCACTGGCGAGGCCTGTGCCGCTCCCGATCGTGCCGCCGACCGTCTTGGAGGACGACACCACCACCAGGTCCAGGCCGAGGGTGGCCACGAGGTCGGCGTTGGTCGTCGAGTGCACGCCGCCATCCACCAGGCGCTTCCCGTCGATCTCGACGGGGGCGAACCAACCGGGCACGGCGGTCGAGGCCTGGACGGCGGACCCCAGGTCGGCGTCGATGTCGTCGCGGCCGAGGACAACCCGCTTTCCCGAGTCCAGGTCGACGGCGCAGATCCAGGTCGGCTGCTCCGGCCACCTCCCGGGGTGGATCTCCCGTGTGCGGGCAGCCATGCACGAACCGTCGTGGGAGCCGACGGGAAGCAGGCCAGCCAGGGGGACCACCGGTCGGGGGCGGCCGGTCGAGACGAGTTCCCGGAGCACGAGCAGGGGGTTGGCGGGCAGCCGGCGTCCCGGTCGATCCAGGGGGAGGTCCATGTCCAGACGCGTCGTCACGCGGTCCACGAGAACCTGTCCACCAGCCGACAGGGTGCCTTCCACGTAGTGGGCCCGGTGGTCTCCGGCCGAGAGGCCGGCCCGGAGGCTGGCTGCGGTCGTGGCTCCGGCGGAGGTGCCTACGATCACGTCTGACGTGCGTGGGTCCCAGTCGGTCGCCTCGGCGAGCGCGGCCAGCACCCCGGCGTGCTGGGCGACGGCATGGAGGCCGCCGGCTCCGAGGATGAGTCCGACCGTGGTCATGGCGGTCATCGTCGCACGGCGGAGGGCGGTTTCCGACCCCCGGACGTGGCCGGTTCACGTTCCCCGGGATCGTCGATGACGGCCGGCGGCTGCCCGGTAGGATCGTTCTTCGGCCGAATTCCGGGTCACAACCCCGGAGCGGCCACCAGAACCGTTCCGCTCACGCCCCGTTGGTACCCCGATGGCCATCGAACACCCAGAACTCATCGCTGAACAGGCCTATGTCGACCAGGCGTACGCCTGCCTGGAAGCGGCGCGGCTCCGCGCTCTGGAACTCACGAAGATGGTGGAGGTGGGCAGGGGCGGCACGAACCAGGCCCGCTTCGAGCGAGAGGCCATCCAGGAGTCGGTTGCCAACAGGCTCGACCAGCTGGACATGGGTGAGGCGTCGCTGGTGTTCGGTCGCATCGACCAGGAGGTCGAGGCCGGCGGCGGGAACTACTACATCGGGCGGGTCGGGGTCTGGGGCCTGGACCAGGAGCCGGTACTGGTGGACTGGCGTGCGCCTGTCGCCGAGCCCTTCTACCGGGCCACCGGTCCGACACCCATGGGCCTCAAGCGACGCCGGCACTTCGTGAGCCGGGGTCGGAGCCTGCTGGGCATGGAGGACGAGCTGTTCGGAGACCTGGATCGGTTCCGTGACGACGACCGGAGCAGGCTGAGGGGCGAGGGAGCGCTGATAATGGCGCTGGAGACGGCCCGCACCGGACGCCTCGGCGACATCGTCGGAACGATCCAGGCCGAACAGGACGAGATCATCCGTGCGGCGCTGCCCGGCGTGCATGCCGTCCAGGGCGGACCCGGGACCGGCAAGACGGTCGTGGCACTGCACCGCGCCGCGTACCTGCTCTATACGCACCGGTTTCCGCTGGCTGGCCAGGGGGTGCTGGTGGTCGGCCCGAACCGGCTGTTCCTCGCATACATAGAACAGGTCCTTCCGTCACTCGGCGAGGCGGGCGTGGTGCTGGCGACCCTGGGTGACGTCGTGGGCGGTGTCAGGGTGGACGACCGGCGCGAGGTTGCCGAGGTGGGCAGGCTGAAGGGCGACCTTCGCATGGTCCGGTTCGTGGCCCGTGCCGCCCGGACCCGCCAGAGGCCGCTCCGTGGTGACCTGAGGATCGGATACGGGCTCCAGTGGTTGCACCTCTCGACCACGGAATCGCAGCGGATCGTGGACGAGGCGAGGCGTCGCTACCGGACCCACAACGCGGCCCGCAAGTTCGTGGAGGCCGAGTTCTACGTGGCGCTGGCGGCCAGTGGCCGTGGCGACCTTGAACCCGAAGCGGTACAGGAGCGCATCGGCGGGGAGATGGTCATCCGGGTGGCCCTGGAATGGATGTGGCCGGTGCTGACGCCGGCGGAACTCCTGAACGACCTGTTCGGTTCCCAGGCGCTCATCCGTGCCGCTGATCCCTCCCTCACCCCGGACCAGGTCGGTGTCCTGCACCGGGACCGCGCCGCTGAGCCCGACGACATCCTCTGGACGGCCTCGGATGCACCACTTCTGGACGAGGCCCGGGCCGTTCTGGGTGCCCGACCCGGCCAGCGCCAGGTCGATGCCGTACGTACCTACGGCCACATCGTGGTGGACGAGGTTCAGGATCTCTCCCCGATGGACCTACGCATGCTCGGCCGGCGTTCCCTGAACGGTTCCATGACCGTCGTCGGTGACATCGCCCAGGCCACCGGAGCCTGGGCCCACGACGACTGGGATTCGATCCTCAGGCACCTTCCCGACCGTCGGCCGGCGGTTCGCCACGAGCTGACCGTCGGCTACCGGATTCCCGGTCCCCTGATGGACCTGGCGGCTGGCGTGCTGGCCGAGGCTGCGCCGGACCTCGCTCCGCCGCGTTCCGTCAGGGCCGAGGGAGACCCGCCGCGTTTCGTGAGGTTGACGGGGGGCCACGGTCCGGGCCTGGACGGTCTGGCCGAGGCGGTTCGCTTCGAGCTGGAGGCTGTGGGTGCCGGAAACATCGCCGTGGTCGCCGCCAATTCCCAGACCGCCGAGGTGGAGGAAGCCCTGGAGCGGGCGGGGCTCCCGTTCGGCCGGCCGACCCGCCACGGCCTGGATGCACAGGTCGCCGTCGTACCCGTCGAGCTGGTCAAGGGCCTCGAGGTGGACGGTGCCATCGTCGTCGAGCCGGCCAGGATCCTCCGGGAGCATGCCCAGGGGCTCCGCGCCCTGTACGTCGCCGTGACCCGGGCCACCCGGCGGCTGGCCATCGTGCACGCTGAGGAACTCCCGGCCGTAATCGATTCCTGACCCCTGTCACACCCCCTCCGTAGGTTCCGAACGGCGAACCTCGGAGCAGTCGCTCCCTCACCTGATGGTTGACCCGGTGGGTCGGGAGGTTGGATGATGACGGGGGATGCGAGAGACCGACAGCAGTTGCGGGAGAGGCTCGAGGCGACGTTGGGCGAACGCCCGGCCGAGGTCCTGATGGAGCACCTCCTCGACGAGGGCCCCTCCGAGGTGGGAACCCGGTTGGCTGGGTTGGACCTGCGCATGGACGCGATGTGCGGTCGCATGGACGCAATGTGCGAGCGGATGGACGCGATGCTCGTGCTCTTCGAACGGCGTTTCGAGGCCGTTGACCAGCGTTTCGACGCCGTTGAGGAACGGCTGGGTCGGATTGAACCAGGGCTTGAGAAGTTGGATGACCGCATCCACACCATCCAGAACACGGTTATGACCAGTTTCCTGGTCACCACGTTCAGTTCCTGGGGGCTGGTGCTGGCCGCCATGGCGCTCACCTGACCAGACCCCGCCTGCCTGAGGAGCCCCTGCCTGCGCTGCCGGGCCTGGGCAGGGCAGGCAGGACTCCCTACTCCTGGGAGATGGCGTCCAGGATGTTCAGCCGGGCGGCCCGCCGGGCGGGGAGGATGGCGGCCAGCATCCCGAACAGCCCTGATACAAGCAGGTAGCCCAGCAGGCTCCGGTACGGGATCGACACTATGTCCACGAAGGTCTCGGGGATGGCCGCTATGGCTGCCAGCCCGAACAACACCCCCATTCCCACGCCCAGTAGGCCGCCGAACAGGGCGATGATGACCGCCTCCCAGCGGACCATCCGGCGGAGCTGGCGTCGGGTCATCCCGATGGCCCGCAGCAGCCCGAGTTCGCGCGTCCGTTCGTAGACCGACAGGGCCAGTGTATTGGTGATGCCCAGCACGGCTATCAACAGTGACAGGCCGAGAAATACCTGAATTATCGACAGCACCTGGTCGAGTTGCTTCTCCTGGGTGTTGCGGAATTCGGATCGATTCTCTACGACGACCTGAGGGTAGGCGTCGGTGTAGACCTCGATAGCGGCTCGAGACGCATGGTTGTCAGCGTCGACCGGGAAAAGGACCGAGATCCAGCCAAGGGGCGCGGTCGAGAGATACGAGTCGAAGACCGAGATATCGACGACCCAGTTCCCCAGAAGGGTTGAGTCCTCGAAGATCGCCGCCACGGTCAACTCGCTAGTTCGACCACCTGGGAAGTCAATGGGGACTGGATCGCCAATGGTGAGCCCCAGATCGCCTGCCGAGTCGACGTGGACCAGTACTCCGTTGCTTCCGGCGCCGAACTCGGAGCCCTCGGTCACCCGGACATTCATATGTTCGTCCAGGATCTCTAGGTCGGCGGCCACCAGGTCCTTGAAGCCATCTCCGATCTTCACCCCGCCCAAAGTCCAGCGCATCGTCATCACCGACTTGACGAGGTCGGGTCTTTCGACAGCCAGATGCTGCAGGTCGGACCCGAGTTCACTGGAGAAGCCAGCCTGTGGGTTGAAGGTGTCCCCATATACGAAGAGATCCGCCTCGACGCTCTGATCCATGGTGCTCAGAAAGGTCGTCTTCACAGAATCGCTTACCACCGCTGCGAGGCTCACCAGGGCGAGTCCGATGGTCAATGCGGCGGCGGTCGCGGCGGTGCGGCGCGGCGACCGCCGAGCGTTGTCGGTCGCCAGGCGACCGGGGATCCGGTACAGCCTCCGAATGGGCCATCCCAGGATGGAGGCCACCGGCCTGGCGATCACCGGGCTTAGGAGGTACACGCCCATGAAGGTCGTGAGCGCCCCACCACCGACTGCTGTCAGGACCGAGACGGTCGACATCTCGACGGTCATGCCGACCGTCAGGGCTCCGATGCCGATGGCCGTCACGGCCGAACCCACCTGGAGGCGCCGCCTCAGGCCGGTCGGGGTGAGGCGTACGTCGTCGCGCATCGCAGCCACCGGTGGGATCTGCCGAACCCGGCGTGAAGGTCCGATTGCGGAGACGAGAGTGGCGCCCACCCCGACTACCGAGGCCACAATGATGGTCCTTGGCCGGATCGGGATCGAGCCTGGCAACTCGCCGAAGCCGATGTTTGCAAGTACCCAAACAAGCAGCGTGGAGAGCAGGTAGCCGCCAACGAGACCAAGGACGGTGGCGACCAGTCCAATTGCGACTGCCTCCAGCCTCACTGATCTGCTGATCTGTCGACCCGTGGCCCCCAACGCTCGGAGCAGGGCCAGCTCGCGAACTCGCTGTCCGATGACGATCGAGAACGTGTTGTTGATGATGAAGGCGCTGACCACCACGGAGATGACCGAGAAACCCAGGAGCACCGAGGAGATGATGTCTAGGAACTGGTCGAAGTCACTCTGGTCCTCGGCGATCTTGGTGGCTGCTGTCACCACCTCCAGATCGACATCACCGAAAGCAGACAGTTGCTTCTGCTGGTCCTCCGGAAGAGTCGAGAGGACAGCCCGGAAGTTGGCGGTCGCCAGGTCGAGGCGATCTTGGACTACGGCCAATACCGCGGCCTCGTCCGCATCGTCTTCCAGGTAGATAGCGATCTCGTCGTAGAGGCCGACCTTGTTGCCGACCTCCTGGGCGGTCTCCTCGTCGAAGAGGCTCATGTTGACACCGATGGTCTTGTTCTCGTCCGGGTCGCCGAAGTTGGCCGTACCTACGAGGACGAATTGGCGGTTACCGCTAGGGGCACTGACCGTGTACGTCTCGCCGATGGTGAACCCGAACTCGTCAGCAGTCATGTTGTCGAGCGCGAACTCGCCCACGGTGGCCGGGTCTGCCATTGACCCGGTGCGGAGCGGGGCCCGACCGTCCGTGATGAAGAGTTGGCTATGGTCCTCCGTTGCATCCCCGTAGTCGGACCCTTCCGGGGGTGTGAAGTTGTAGCCGAACTGCGGCGCCCCGCCGTTGGTGCCGATTGCCGCGAGTTCGCCGGTCCCATCGGTGTACAGGGGAACCACGTTCCAGACCTGGACCGACGGCCAGACGTAACTGATGCCGGGGACGTCCGTCAATGTGCCGAGAACCTCTTCCGGGAAGGGGAGACGGTTGGTCCGTTCAGCGCCTTCGTCGATCGATGTCCGCACGACGAGGTCAATTTCGCCACTGAGGTCGGTAGCTAGCTCGTCAAAGGTGTCTCGGAGACGGTCCGTGAGGAAGAACGACGTCGACAGGAATGCGACGCCCAGCACCACGGCCAGGGTCGTGAGGGCGAACCGCAGCTTGCGGCGCGTGATGTTCCGGAATGTGAGTCGGAACACTGGGTCAGCTGCCGATGGCCTTGATTCGATCAAGGATGGCGTTGGCTTCCGGGTCGACCAACTCATCCACGATCATGCCGTCGGCCAGGAACAGGACCCGGTCGGCCCGGGCTGCCGCACCCGCATCGTGCGTGACCACCACCAGGGTCTGGTCGAGGTCGTCGACGGCGGACCGTAGGAAGTCCAACACCTCTCCGCCGGTCACCGAGTCCAGGTTCCCCGTCGGTTCGTCGGCGAAGACGATCTCAGGCCGGCTCACCAGCGCCCGGGCGACGGCCACCCGCTGCTGCTGTCCACCCGACAACTCGCTGGGTCTGTGGCCCAGACGGTCCTGTATGCCCACGGACTCGATCACCTCGACGAGCCATCCCGGATCGGGCTTCGTTCCCGCCAGGTCCAGCGGGAGGGTCAGGTTCTCCCTGGCGGTCAGCGTCGGGAGCAGGTTGTACGCCTGGAAGACGAAGCCGATCCTGTCGCGACGCAGCAGGGTGAGGTCGCGTTCCGACAGGGACCCCAGCTCCACGTCGCCGATGTGCGCTGTGCCGGCGGTCAGGTCGTCGAGACCCGCCGAACAGTGCATGAGGGTGGACTTGCCGGAGCCCGAGGGACCCATGATGGCGGTGAACCGACCGCGCTCGAACTCGACGTCCACGCCGTCCAGGGCGCGCACCTCGGTATCGCCCGATCCGTAGGTCTTGGTACCGCCCACCATGCGGGCTGCAGCGTTCGTGGTCTGGGTTGCCATGCGGCCAATCTAGGGTCAGGTGCGTTCGTGACGACCACGGGGCGGGAGGAGATGCATGAAGGTTCCGGTGACATCGGCCACGGCCGACGGGATCCGCGTTGCCACCCCAGCCGACCTGGAACGGGTGCTGGAGTTGAACAACGACGCCGTTCCGGCGGTGAACGAGCTCACGGCTGCGGAGCTTTCGTGGTTCCTGGGGGTCGCCCATCGGTTCCTGGTTGCAGAGGAACCGGGTTCCGGTGAGGTGGTGGCCCTCCTCGTCGGCCTGGACGGTCCGGGGCTGGCCTATCAGAGCCTCAACTATGCGTTCTTCTGCGAGAGGGCCCTTGGGCGGGGGGACCGGTTCCTGTACGTGGACAGGGTGGTCGTTCACCCGTCGGCGTGGGGCAGGGGCCTGGCTCGCTCCATGTACCGGTCGCTCGCCGCATCGGCCGACGGCCACACCCATCTCTGCGCCGAGGTGAACACCGTGCCGCGCAACGACAGGTCCCTCGGGTTCCACGAGCGGTACGGGTTCGAGGTGGTTGGTGGGCAGTCCGACGAGGCGACGGGAAAGACGGTCTCGATGTTCGCCCTTGACCTCTGAGGTCGGGAGTCCGGTACGGGTCAGTCCCGTACGACGGTGGTGCCGGCCGGTCGCCGACCGACCGAACCACACGACCAGCAGGGCTCGGTGGGATCGCCACGCCAGGCCACCTCGCAACTGGTGCATACCAGTCCCACCCAGTGGGACGGTTCGACGCTCGCCACCCGGGAAGGCGTCCGAGCCGACCGGTCCAGGAGTGGATGGTCGAGGGATGCTTCGCCCGGTGGGTGGTCCGGGTTCCTCGGCGTCGACCAGGGTGCCATGCGCGGCACCGTAGCGAAGGCCCGCGCGTGGCTGGGTGACCCCGGCCCGTGGCCCGTAGCCTGCGTCCGGCGACCGACCTGTGCGCAGCGCACCAACCATCCGATCCGGGACGCCTAGGAGACCCCCATGTCCGACCTGATCCCGAACCCAGACGGCTCCAGCGAGCGCCGTACGAAGTTCCCCTCTCCGCCCCCGATGGTCATCGACGCGGCGAAGACGTACTCGGCCGAGATGGTTACCTCGATGGGCACCATGACCATCCACCTGGATCCGATTCTCGCGCCGCAGACGGTCAACAACTTCGTTTACCTGGCCCGCTGGCACTACTTCGATGGCCTCATCTTCCACCGTGTCATCAACGGCTTCGTGATCCAGGGTGGTTGCCCCGAGGGTTCCGGTCGAGGTGGCCCCGGCTACAGGTTCGCCGACGAGCTCCCGAAGCCCGGTCGCTACGAGCTCGGGTCGCTGGTCATGGCCAACGCCGGTCCGGACACCAACGGCAGCCAGTTCTTCGTCGTCACCGGTCCCAGCGGTGTCGGCCTGCCGCCGGCCTACGCGCTGTTCGGCAAGGTCGTGAGCGGCCTCGAGGTGGCTACCGCCATCCAGGAGGTCTCCACCGGGCCCGGTGACCGCCCCTCCACCGACGTCGTCATTGAATCGGTGACCGTCACCGAGGTCGACTGAACCCACAACGGCTCGGAGGCGATCCGGGCCGGCAACCCCGCTGACCCATCCGGAACAGCAACGAAACGATTAGGAACCTGACCATGCGAATCGAACGTGTCGGTGTCGTCGGCGGTGGACAGATGGGTGGTGGCGTGGCTGAGCTGACCGCCAAGGCCGGTCTGACCACGGTCGTACGAGAGATCAGCCCGGAGGCTGCCGAGCGCGGTGCCGCCGGAATCCGGAAGTCCCTGGATCGGGCCCTGGAGCGGGGCAAGTTGGACGAGGCGGCGCATGCCTCGGTACTCGGCAACGTGTCGTTCACCACGGAGATGGCCGATCTGGCCGACTGCGACCTGGTGGTGGAGGCGGTAGTGGAGTCCTACGAGCTGAAGGCATCGATCTTCCGGGAGCTGGACGAGGTCGTGACCTCCCCCGATGCCGTGCTGGCCACGAACACGTCGTCGATCCCGATCATCGACATCGCCATGAACACCAGCCGACCCGAGCGCGTGGTCGGCCTGCACTTCTTCAACCCGGCCCCCGTAATGAAGCTCGTCGAGGTCATCCCGTCGGTCCGTACCGATGAAGAGGTGACCCGGCTGGTCACGGAGTTCGCCACGGACGTCCTCGGCAAGGTGGTCGTGGCGGCGAAGGACAGGGCCGGCTTCGTGGTCAACATGCTGCTGGTGCCCTACCTGAACGCCGCCATGAGGATGTACGCCGACGGTCACGCCTCGGCTGAGGACATCGACAACGGTATGAAGCTCGGAGCCGGCCATCCGATGGGCCCGCTGGAGTTGAGCGACATGATCGGCCTGGACACGATGGTGCTGGTCGCCGAGACGCTGTTCGCCGAGTACGGCGACGACTTCTACATGCCACCACCGCTGCTGCGTCGCATGGTGGCAGCGGGTCTCCTGGGTCGAAAGACCGGCCGGGGCTTCTACGACTACTCGTGAGGCTCCGGGGCGTCCCTGATCCCGGTGGCCAGGATGGCCGCCACGATGCCGGTACCCGCAGCGACCAGGTGGAGTAGAAGGAACCGGGTGCCGTCCACGGCATCGGCCATGAGGGCGGTCAGCACGGTGATGCCGACGGCCGCACCGATCTGCTGGAGCATGTTCATGGACCCGCCGGCGATTCCCAGGTCGTCGTCACCGGCTGCCGAGGTGACCGCGTTGGCGATCGTCGGGCGTATGTAGCCGCTGCCCGCTCCGGCCAGCATGGCGCCGCACAGGAACACGAACAGCCAACGCTGGTGGGCCCCGATCCCGGCCAGCACCATGGCCAGGGCGAACACCAGCATGCCGGTGACCGCCACTCGCCGTGCCCCGTGGCGGGGGTCGTGGTGGCTCCCCAGCCTGGCGCAGAACGCGAACGAGAGCGGTCTGGGGAGCATCGCCAGCCCGATGATCGTCGGGCGGAATCCCCAGCGGCGTTCCAACAGGAACGGTGCCATCACCAGCGCTCCCATGTAGCCCGACTGGAGGACGGCCTGGGCAAGCATCGGCCTGGTGAACGCTTTGCGCCGCATGAGCTCCGGTGAGAGGAGGGGCGCCCCGGTCCGCGTCTCCACCCGTACGAAGAGTGCGAGGGAGAGGGGGGCGACGATGGCGGCCGTCAGGACGATCGGGTTGGTCCAGCCCCAGCTGATGCCCCTGTTGACGGCGAGGAGCAGGCTGCCCACACCCAGTCCGAGGGTGATGGCTCCCGGGATGTCGAACCGAATGCCGGACCGGCGCCGGGTCTCAGGAGCGATGAAGACACCGCCCACGAGGGCGACGAGCACCGTGCATCCCTGCACCACGAAGAGCGACCGCCAGCCGATCCATTCGATTAGCGGGCCGCCCGTTACGACTCCGACGGCCGGGGAGAGTGCCACCACCGCTGCCCAGATCCCCAGTGCCCGGGTGCGTTCCCGCTGCGGGTAGACCGACAGGATCATCGCCATGGCCGATGGCCCGGATGCGGCCTTGGCGGCCTGGGCGATCGTCCGGAGCACGATCAGCGATGTGGTGTCCCATGCCAGGGCCGTTGCGAAGGCCAGCACCGTTCCGATGCTGAAGCTCACGAGGTAGGTGCGACGGTGGCCGTAGAGGTCTCCTACCTTGCCGACTATCGGGGTGACCACGGCGAATGCCAGCAGGGGTGCGGCTATGACCCACGTGATCGTGGAGTCCGCTGCCCCGAGGTCGTCTGCGATGCGGGGCAGCGACGCCGACAGCACCGTGACCGGATAGCTGCCGGCCGCAGCGCCGAAGAGGGCCGTGATGAGGACGAGCCGCTGGTAGTCGCCACGTTGTCGTATCCGGGCCCGACGGGCCGCCAACCCTCTACCCGGGTCCCCGGGTCTGGCGCCGTCCCCTTTGTCCACCCGTCGGAACATACGTGCGCCCCGTTCGGAGGCCCGCAGTGGCGACCGGTACGGTCCCGTCCGTGGACGACCGGACCGCGTCGAGGCCCATTGGCATCGTGGTGAACCCACGATCCGGGACCGACGTCCGTCGGTCGGTGGCTGCGGCTGGCAGCGTGACCGTCGAGGACAAGGCCAACGTGGTTCGGCGGGTGGTACGCGGGGCCCGCGAGGCCGGGGCACGGCACTTCATGGTCCACCACGACTCGCATCGCATTATCCGTAGGGCAACCGAGACGATGCGCGACGTGGAGTTGTCGTGGGTCGACATGGACCTGACGTTCACGGAGGAGGACACCGTCACTGCGGTGGCCGCCATGAGAGCTGCCGACTGTGCGGTCGTCGTCGTCATAGGTGGCGACGGTACGAACCGGGCGGCGGCCCGGGCCTGGCCGGACCTCCCGGTGGTGCCGCTCTCTACCGGCACCAACAATGCCTTCCCGATCATGGTGGAGGCGACCGTTGCCGGCGCCGCCTCCGGCCACCTGGCCACCGGTCGGTGCCGGCTGGACGACGTGGCCCGAATGGCCAAGGTGGTCCGCGTGACGCCCGTGGGAGCGGACCAGCCCGACGACCTGGCCCTCGTGGACGCCGTTGCCGTCGACGATCCGTATGTGGGTTCGTTCGAGCTCTTCGACCCTGCGACGCTCCGTGTGGCTGTGGTGACCCGGGCCGAGGCGACGGCGGTGGGATTCGCCGGCGTGGCAGGCCTGGTGGAGCCGGTGGGCCCGGACGACGATGGCGGCCTGCTGCTCCGATTCGGGCCGGTGGCCGACTGCCACCGGGTGGTCCGGGGTCCGACGGCTCCCGGCCACTACGACGACCTGGGCCTGGCCGAGGTGCGACGCCTCGCTGAGGGCGAGGAGGTGGTGGTCTCCGGGCCGCTGCTCCTGGCCTTCGACGGTGAGAGGAAGCGGCGGCTCGTGGCCGGTGAGGAGGTCGTCCTGGCGATCCGGCGCGACGGGCCCCGGGTGGTGGACGTGGCGGCCGTGATGTCCCGGGTGGCCGCCGACGGCGCCTACCTCCGTTGAGCCACCGACCTCAGGAGAGGGCCATCAGGTAGCCGAGGGCACTGGAGGCGGCGCCTGCGGCCACGACCGGCAACCCGAGACGCGCCGGGATGCGGGGCAGCCTGGGCATGGCCACCAGTAGCGGTCCCAGGAGTGGCGCCAGGTAGCGCCACTGGGGGGTGAGGCCACCGAAGCCGGCCGGCGAGCCGTCGGCCCCCGGGGCGGTGAAGTACAGGTACTCGGCTGCGGTGATCGCCGTGGCCAGCAGGGCGACGGCACCGAGTGCCAGCAACCGTTCGGTCGGGGTCGTGGAGCCACCGCGCCCCGGGCCGGGGTCACGTCCACCGGCGAGGGCCACCAGCACCGTGACGGCCAGCCCGATCCAGGCCACGACCACCGGGGTGTCGGCGAACGCCCAGTGGGGTAGGTGGTCAATGGGCACCGATCGGATCACGCCCCCGACGCCGTGCCAGAGGAATCCGAACGGGTCTTCCAGGATCCGGGCCAGGTGGGCACCCGGGTCCGGCTGGATGGTGCCCAGGATCGTGGGTACCGGGCCGTCGAACCTCGGGGCCAGGACGAGCGACCATGCCAGGCCGACCCCCACCGGCACGGCGGCGCCCAGGCCCGTGAGCCAGCGTCGCCTGACGAACAGGCCGAAGGCCACCGGGGCCATGAGCAGGTAGTACGGCGGCTTTGCGAGGGCCAGCAGCAGGCCGGCGGCCAGCAGCATCGGTGCGTCGCGGATCCCGGCTCGTCGTAGTCGTGACACCACGCCGATGGCCACCAGTACCCCGCCCAGTGTCACAGCGTCGTAGCCGAGGGTGGCTGCCTGGACCAGCAGCGGCGGGAAGATGGCGAGTCCGGCGATGGTCCACTGCCATCTGTCTGCCACCCGGACGGCGACCAGCGCCAGGCCCAGATAGGCGGCGAGTGCCCCTAGACGGCCGGCCCACAACTGCCATATCGTCGGCGCCCCGAATGCCCGGAGGGGCGCCATGGCCACGGCGATGGGCAGGTACGGCAGCGGTGACGAAACGCCGGTCGCCCATGTGGGGACCAGCTCGGTCCGTCCACTGTCAGGTCGGTGCCCCAGCAGTTGCCGGTGGCCTTCGAAGGTCGGGCCCAGGTGGGCGACCGCCGCCGCCCTGACGGTGGCCAGGTCCTCCAGGTACTCGACCGGGACCTCCGATGCCAGTCCGTCGGGGGTGTTCGTCTGGGTGAGGTCGCCGCCGGCGATCTGCCAGGCCCGGGGGAAGTGAACGCTCTCGTCGTGGCCCAGCCAGGCCGGCTGGGCCATCACGAAGAAGAGGCCCAGTGGTAGGGCGATGGCCAGGATCAGCCCCCGGGGAGTCCATGCCCGTCGGAGGATTGACGCTGTCCGATCCATGGGCAGGATCTGGCCTCAGTCGACCGGCGAGGCGGCGAGGAGGCCGGCCACGTCGGCCAGCCGGTCCACCACCGGGAAATCGGCGGCGGCTACCGCTACGGGATCCGGCTCCTCCAGAGCCCATGTCGTGGTGTGCGGTACGTGTATCGCTCGGCCCCCGATCCCGAGTACGGGGAGCACGTCGGACCTGACCGAGTTGCCGACCATCACGAAGGCCGACGGTTCGACACCGTGACGGTCCAGCACCGCTGTGTAGGAGGCTTCGTCCTTCTCGGCCACTACCTCCACCCGCCAGAACCTGTCGGCCAGGCCGCTGCGGGCCACCTTGCCCATCTGGTCGTTCAGGTCGCCTTTGGTGATGAGGAGCAGGCGGTGCGTGGAGCCCAGGCCATCGAGGGCATCGACCACCCCGTCCAGGAGCTGGATGGGGCGGTCCAGCAGTTCGTGTCCCCACGAGACGATGTCGCCGATCCGTCTTCCCTCCACCCGGCCGTCGGAGAGTTCGACTGCGGTGACGATCATGGAGAGTACGAAGCCCTTCACTCCGTAGCCGTGGCGGGCGATGTTGGTCCGCTCGGTAGTCAGGAGCGCCGAGTCCGCCGTGGCGTTGTCGGCCCACGGCTCCATCAGGTCCCGGAACCGCGCCTCCACCTCGTGGAACCAGGCTTCGTTCTCCCAGAGGGTGTCGTCGGCGTCGAGGCCCAGCACCGGAAGGTCGTCGGAGTCAAGGTCGGGGTCGGCCACGGCGGGAGAGCCTAGGTTCGATGACGCTGAGCCAGGGTCTGTTCTGCTCGACCGGGGCGAACGTCCTGCAGTCGGCCCGGGGTGGCCCGCCGTCCTCCGGGTGTCCGCGAACGGTTGGATGCCCGGGGGTACCTTGGACCCATGCGGGACCTGTGTATGCGATCGGCGTGCCTCGGCACGGCCGATGTGCTCGTGGTCATGGACGTCAAGGGTCTGACCTTCACCGTCCATGACCTGGACGAGGTGGATGGACCGGGGGCCGTGGTCCTCTGCAGCCTTCACCTCGACAGGTTGAAGGCGCCGAGGGGATGGGCCCTCGTCGACGCCCGGACCGGAGGGAACCTGATTCCGCTCCCCGAGCGTCCCATGACCACCGACGAGGCGGCTGACGAGGCGATGCGTCCCGTGGCCGACGTCACACCTATCCGTCCCGTGACCGCCGCTGTCCACCCCCTGGATTCCGCCCGTTCGGCCAGATCAAGGTCCAGGTCCGCTGGGGCCCCTTCCGCGCTGGAGACCCCGCTGTTGGCGAGGGCGTTCCTCGGGGTGGATCGACACCCGGCGACGCCAAGTGACGAGCCTTCCCCGGTGGTGGGCCCTGTCGAGGACCAGGACTGGGACCAGAGCGTTCCGGATGAGATGGCGGTTCACCGGGACGACGAACAGCTCGTCTTCGGGGGCGATCCGGGAGCCTGAACGGCACCGGTTGGCGCCGGCCGGATGGGATCTGTCCGGTTACCTGCGGGTAGGTTCGAGGTCGTCGTTTATCCCCTGCCGGGCCTCCACCCGCGCCGTAGCTGATCCAGGAGCCTTCCATGGCCGAGATGACCGAAGCCGAGATCCGGGACCTGACCAGGCAGTTCATCACCGAGGTCCCGCCCACCTCCGTGGACCAGTTCGAGTTCCGCGGCGCCCAGTTCGACCGTGGCCTCGCCCTGGTGCAGTTCCCCGTCGGCCTGGGTGGCCTGGGCCTGTCGAGTCGCCGGATGCAGACGGTCGTGGACGCCGAGCTACGGGCCGCAGGCGTGACCTACCACGACCTGAACATCAACCCGATCGGCATCGGCATGGGCGCACCGGTCGTGCTCACCTACGCCACCGAAGAACAGAAGAAACGCCTCCTGCGACCCATGTACACCGGTGAGGAGGTCTGGTGCCAGATGTTCTCAGAGCCCGGCTCCGGATCCGACGTGGCGGGCCTCTCCTGTCGGGCCGTCCGGGACGGCGACGAGTGGATCGTGAACGGGCAGAAGGTGTGGACCACGCTGGCCCACGTGTCGCGTTGGGGGATGCTGGTGGCCCGGACCGATCCGGACCAGCCCAAGCACAAGGGCCTCACGTACTTCCTGTTGGACATGGAGTCCGAGGGGGTCGACGTCAGGCCCCTCCACCAGATCACCGGTGAGGCGGAATTCAACGAGATCTTCCTGACCGACGTCCGGATCCCCCATGACCACGTGTTCGGCGAGGTCGGAGGCGGTTGGGGCGCCGCGGTGACCACGCTCATGAACGAGCGGGTGGCCCTGGGTGGTGGCGTTCCCAGGAAGGGTTCCGGTCCCATCGCCGACCTGGTCAAGCTCTGGACGGAGCGGAGGGGCACCCTTGATCCGGTGGCCCACGACGTCATGCGCGACCGGGTGGCCGACCTCTGGACGCAGGCCGAGGCGCTGCGGCTCACCAACTGGCGTGCCCGTGAGGCCTCCAAGGGCGGCAACCCCGGCCCCGAGGGATCGGTCACCAAGCTCATGTCGGCCGAGATGAACCAGCACATCTACGAGACGTGCATGGACCTGTTGGGCGCCGACTCGATGGTCTACGACTCCGGCTACGAACGCAAGCGCCCCGACGGCATCCGGTTGACCGACGGCGCCGGAACGAAGTACTCGTTCCTGCGGGCCCGGGCCAACACGATCGAGGGTGGAACCTCCGAGGTGATGCGCAACATCCTTGGCGAGCGCGTGCTGGGCCTGCCCGGTGACGTAAGGGTGGACAAGGAAGTGGCCTGGGCCGAGGTGCCCCGCAACTAGCCCCTGTGCCAGGAGGTGCCCCGGGCTGAGTCCTCAAGGACTATTCCCCGGGCGGTCAGCTGGTCCCGGATGCGGTCGGCCCTGCCGTAGTCCTTCGCCGCCTTTGCGACAAGGCGCTGGTCGACCAGGTCGTCGATCTCGGCATCCGCTGCATCGTCTTCATCGGTCCGTGCGGGGGCGGCGGCCGATCCCAGTTCCAGCCCGAGTACCCCTGCCAGGTGGATGGCGGCGGCGTGCAGCCCGGCTGCGGTGGAGTCGTCTTCGGCGTCCAGCGCCCTGTTGGCGTCCCGTACGGCGTCGAAGATCACCGCCAGTGCCTGTGGCGAGCCGAGGTCGTCGTCCATGACGGCCCGGAACCGGTTCATGACATCCGCATCCGGATCGGCCTCGGGGAGGTCCGCTCCGGCCATCCGGTCGGCGAATTTGTCGAGACGGGCCAGGGCTGCAGCCGACTGGTCGAGCGTCGTCGAACCGACCTCCATGGTGCGCCTGTAGTGCGTCTGGAGGACCAGCAGGCGCAGCGCCCGGGGGTCCCAGGTGTTGAGCAGGTCATCCAGGGTGGTGAAGTTGCCCAGCGACTTGGACATCTTCTCGCCGTCCACCTGGACCATTCCGTTGTGGACCCAGTGGCGGGCGAAGGCCCTGCCGCAGCCGAGGGCCTCGGCGCGTTCGTTCTCGTGGTGTGGGAAGACGAGGTCGTCGCCTCCGCCGTGGATGTCGAAGCCGTCGCCCAGCAGGTGTAGTGACATGGCCACGCACTCGATGTGCCAGCCGGGTCGCCCGGGTCCCCATGGTGAGTCCCAGGTGGGTTCGCCCGGCTTGGCGGCCTTCCAGAGGGCGAAGTCCAGCGGATCGGCCTTGTCGTCGTCCACCTCCACCCGGGCACCGGCGCCCTCCCGGAGGTCCTCGACCGACCTGCCCACGAGGGCGCCGTAGTCGTCCAGGCGGTCCACGTCGAAGTAGACGCCCGAGTCGGTCGTGTAGGCCATGCCCTGGTCGACCAGGTCGCCGATGACCTCGACCATCCTGTCCACGTATTCGGTGGCTCGGGGGCGCAGGTCGGGGTGGGCCACGTTCAGGCGGTCCATCTGGCCTATGAACGACGTCTCGAAGCGGTGGGCCACATCCGGTTCGCTGCTGCCCTCGGCGGCCGCCCGGTTGATGATCTTGTCGTCGATGTCGGTGATGTTGGACACGGCGCACACGTCGTAGCCGGACCAGCGCAGGTAGCGGACCAGCACGTCGAACGCCAGCGTCGACCGGGCGTGCCCGAGGTGGGGGTCGTCGTAGACGGTGGGTCCGCACCAGTAGACGGACGCCCTTCCGGGGTCGCGTGGGGTGAACTCGACCTTTTTGCCGGTCAGGCTGTCGGTGAATCGCAGCACCGGGTCAGGATACGGCTGTCGGGCCCGGTGTCGGGTTAGGTGGTGCGGACCCAGGACTCCGGGATGGTGGCGTCCAGCCGCAGGCCCAGCAGGGCGGCTGCGGTGGCCAGCCCCGATGCCGCGGTCGGATCCTCGCCGGATCCGGCCAGGATCCCGCTGGCCAGCAGGTCAATGGCATCGCGAGCCGTCGCCGTGTCCAGGTCGTCGTCGAGGGCGGCACGCACTGCGGCCAGGGTGGGGGCGGGGTTCGGTCCCCTGGGCCGTCGTGCCGCAGCCACCAGCCTGTCCAGGCGGGTGACGGCGTCGTCGATGTCGTAGTCGAACCATTCGAATCCGGCCCGGTAGTGGTGGGCCATGAGGGCCAGGCGGATGGTCCTCGGGTCGTGCATGCGGCGCAGGTTCCGGATGAAGACCAGGTTCCCCAGCGACTTGGACATCTTGGTGCCCTCGTAGGCGACCATCCCGACGTGCATCCAGTGGCGGGCCAGGGGCACGCCGGTGGCAGCTTCGCTCTGGGCCGCCTCGCACTCGTGGTGGGGGAAGGTCAGGTCGTCGCCGCCGCCGTGCAGGTCGATTGTCTCGCCCAACTCGGCCATGGCCATGGTGGAGCACTCGATGTGCCAGCCGGGGCGACCCGGTCCGAACGGTGAGTCCCACGACGGTTCGCCGTCGGCGCTGGCCTGCCAGAGCACGAAGTCGAGGGGGTTGCGTTGCTTCGGGTCGTCGGGGTTGCCGCCACGGTCCGCTGCGTAGGCGAGCATCGTGGCCTCGTCCAGCCCGGTCATCGAACCGAAGCCGTCCCAGGTGGATACGTCGAAGTAGGTGTTGCCCTCGACTGCGTAGGTGTGGCCGTCGGCCTCGAGGCGACCGATCAGGTCCAGGATTCCGTCGATGGATCCTGTGGCCGTGGGTTCGGCGGTTGCCGGCCGGAGGTCCAGGGCCGCCAGGTCAGCATGGAAGAGCTCCATCTCGCGGGCCGCCAGGTCCTGGTAGTCGATGCCGATCTCACGGGCCTTGGCCAGGATCGAGTCGTCCACGTCGGTGACGTTGCGGACCATCCTCACCTCGTGGCCGAGGTCCTCGAGGCGACGGACCACCAGGTCGAACGTGAGGTAGGTGAAGGCGTGCCCCAGGTGGGTTGCGTCGTACGGGGTGATCCCGCAGACGTACATCGACACCTTCGGTCCGGGCTGGAAGGGGACCACCTCGCCGCGGCTCGTGTCATGCAGGTGCATTCCCATGAGCGGGGACGGTAGTGGGCGGCCGTGCCCGTCGCGGCCTCCGCCCGCCGGAAGGCTTCCGGGCAGGGCTCAGCCCCGGACGAACGGGACCGAGTGCTCCCAGTCGGCGAGCATGGTCCGCAGGGCGGTGACCAGAAGGAGGGGCTGGTCCAGCATGACGTGGTGTCCCGCCAGCGGGATCTCCACCACGGGCGCCACCCGGCCCAACTGCTCGTACATGAAGGCACCGATGTCGGCGGTGACCAGGCCGTGCTGGGCGCGGAACAGGGCGATCCGACAGGTGATGCGGGGGAGCAGGTCATCGGCGGCCGCCCGTTCGGGGATGAAGATTCCCGGGTCGAACTTCCAGGTGACGCCACCCTCACAGGTCCGGAGTGAGCGGGCCGCCACGTCGGCCATGATGAACGGCTCGTAGTGGTCCTGGGCGGGAACGGTCCGGAAGCGTGCGATTGCCGTGGCGGCGTCCGGGTACACCTTGGGGTCGCGGAAGTTGTCGCGGCGGCCGGTGTCCATCTCCGGGTCGACCCGCACAACCGGCGAGTCGATGACGATTCCGCCGGCCAGGCGGTCGGGGTGGCCGGCGGCGGTGGCCAGCGTGACGAAGCCTCCCATGGAGTGTCCGATCACGATCGGCGGGCCGGCCATGTCGGCGGCGTCGGCCACGGCGATGACCTCGTCGGTCCATTTCTCCAGGGAGTACCTGTCGCGCCGGTCGCTGTCACCGTGCCCCGACAGGTCCAGGGCTGCGATGCGGTAGTTGCCGGCGAACTGGGCCGCCACGTGGGTCCACCAGTGGGCGTGGGCGGCGCCGCCGTGGACGAACACCAGGCCTGGCCTGCCGGGTTCGCCCCAGGTGAGGTAGTGGATCGCCGCACCGTCCACGTCGACGGTCGAGTCACAGTGGGGGACGTCGAGGGCGTGCCGGTACCAGGCGGGCGCGTCCTGTCGTGTCGTCATGCGCCCTCGACAGGAATCGAACCTGTGGCCTACCGCTTAGGAGGCGGTCGCTCTATCCGACTGAGCTACGAGGGCGAGGG